>Ga0182021_10001066_pt1 | contig 31146 bp, 31 predicted proteins | sample 612E3MmetaG_FD_120493 | JGI IMG/M metagenome (GOLD analysis project Ga0182021, IMG submission 120493) | Permafrost microbial communities from Stordalen Mire, Sweden - 612E3M metaG (Illumina Assembly) | ecosystem: Environmental > Terrestrial > Soil > Wetlands > Permafrost | place: Sweden... | reverse complement strand
TAGAGGTGTCAGGTACGCATTTAGCTGACTTGTAGCCACCGCCTGTCGGCTACTGTGGCTCCCCGCAAGACGGCGATCAAGGCCCCTCAGCCACTCGGAGGGCCGCGTGACGGCAGCCTATCTGTAAACCTCGTGGAACCTGAGAACCTGAGAACCTGTGAACGTTCGAACGGTCTTGAGCTCCTCAGCCCCTCTGCTCCTCTGCGTGTGGTTCCGGACCCCTGACCGCTATGTCACCCTTACATCAGCGGTCTCACGCGCTGGTGGGTACAGGTCGCGGCTACTCGGACGCCGGCAAGGCGATTTCGACCACGAGACCGCCGGATGGGCCGTTGCGGGCTGTGATCCGGCCGCCGTGGAGGTTGACGGCGCGGGCGGCGATCGTGAGGCCGAGGCCGGTACCTCCGGCGCCGCGCTCCCGCGCCTCCTCGACGCGGAAGAACGGGTCGAATAGACGCTCGAGCGCCGATTCCGGGACCCCGGGACCGTGGTCGCTGATTCGAATCAGCGCTCGCCGATCGTTGCCGGTTCCTTCGAAGGTGAGCTCGAGTTCGACCGTGGTTCCCGGCGCGGAGTAGTGGATCGCGTTGCGGACGACGTTGTCGACGGCGCTGCGGAGAAGGCGAGCGGAGCCCACGACGACCGACGCCGGAGGCGCAGCCACCCGAACCTCGCAGCCACGCGCCTTCGCTTCGAGCGCGGCGTCGGCGCCGACCTCCTCGAGCAGCTCCGAGAGATCGACCGGAGCGCGTTCCACCTCGACCCCGGCCTCAACACGGGAGAGGGTCAGGAGCTGAGCGACAAGCTCGTCGACTCGCGACACCTCACGCTCGATCCGGTCGATCGTTTCGCTCGCGTTATCGCCGGCCCCCCCTCGCAGCAGCTCCGCGGCGACGCGCAGGCGGGCGAGAGGCGAGCGCAGCTCGTGCGAGACGTCGCCCAGCAGACGGCGCTGCGCGCCGACGAGCGCCTGGAGCCGCTCCGCCATGGCGTCAAAGTCCCTGGCGAGCTGGCCGATTTCGTCGCGGCGGCCGACCACGGGCTGCCCGACTCGCGTTGCCAGATCGCCGTTCGTCAGCCTGTGCGTCGCCTGGCGTACCGCCTCGAGCGGTCGCGTGAGGTGCGCGGCCAGGCCGAACGCGAGCAGCCCGAGCGCCAGCATGAGTACGGCCACGCGGGGTGCGAGCACGCGCGGCTCCAAGAGATCGAGCAACCCGGGCGGCCGCGACAGGGCAACCACGACCGCGAGCTTCCGCCCGTCCGGAGCGGTCGCGGGCTGGGCCACGAGATGGAGAGTGGCACGGCGTTCAGTCTCCGACACGCCGCTTGCGAGCGCCCGCTCTCCGAGCTCACGGGCCTCGTCGGGGACGGCTCGCCCGCCGATCTCACGGCCGTCGCCGTCAAGCACGAAGACCTGCAACCGCGGTTCGTGGATTCGGTTGCGGAGAAGCGTCTCGATCACGTCGGGCCCGCGCTGCGCGACGGCCGCTGCGACCTCCGTCGCCCAGCCGTTGAGCGCGGTCTCCGAGGCCTGCTGCCAGCGCTCCAGGCGAGGTCGGGTCCGCGTCAGCCACGGCGACGACACCAACAGCGCCGCTGCGACCGCCGCCATCACCAGCGAGAACCACAGGAAGATCCTGAACGAGAGCTTCATGAACCGGTCTCGGGAGTTTCCGGCGGCGCGACGTAGAAGTAGCCGCTCCCGCGCACTGCCTTGATCCGCTCGCCGCCTTCCGGGAGGGGTCCGAGCTTGCGGCGGAGGCTGGAGGCGTGCACGTCGAGGCTGCGGTCGAACGCCCCCGGACGTCGACCGAGAACGGCGCGGGACAACGCCTCGCGGCCGACGACGGTGCCGGCGGCACGCACCAGCACTTCGAGAAGCGCGTACTCGGCGCCGGTCAGGTGCACGTCCTCGCCGCCCCGCCGGACCGTGCGCGCGCCGGTATCCAGCACGACGTCGCCGAGGCGCACCATTCGTTCCCTGTCGCCGGCGGCCCTCAGGACGTTCGGTCCACGCCGCAGCACGGCGCGCATCCGCGCGACCAGCTCCCGTGGGCTGAAGGGCTTCGGAAGGTAGTCGTCGGCCCCCAGCTCGAGCCCGACCACACGGTCGACCTCGTCACCGCGGGCGGTGAGCATGATCACGGGCACTGGGGAGGTGGCGCGGACGTGCCGCAGGACATCGAGGCCGGAGCGGCGCGGCAGCATGACGTCGAGGATGACGAGCGCCCACTCCGAGGCGAGCGCCCGGACTGCGCCCGTCTCGCCGTCGTGAACCGCCTCGGCGGCGAACCCTTCGCGGCCGAGGTATTCCACGAGGAGCTCGCACAGCTCGGTGTCGTCGTCGATGATCAGCACGTTCGGCGTCGTCATAGCATGTCTACTCTACCTCCGGTTGGAGCCCGGGGAACCCGGCTTGAGGTTTCTTAACCCGGAGCTTTGCGTTCCTTTGCGCTTCGATGCCAACACTTCATGCGGACAGTCCGTCTAATGAGGTGACCGCAGCGCCCGTGGGCGCCGGCCGGATACGGAGGTGCCGCATGGACGCTGTTCGAGCTGTTGCAGCAATTCTCTGGTCGACCGCGTTGCAGGCCGCAACCGCCCTGCAGAGCTCCGTCCGCGCTCTGGTCGGCTGGGCCGTCGGTATCGCCTCCCGGCAGGGCAACCTGGTCACCATTCTCGGTCAGTCGTTGACGCTCTGCCTGTTGAGCCTCGTCATCAGTTACCTCAGGAAGCCGGAGACACGCAGCGAGTCTCGCCACCTCCGCGGCCTGGAGAGGCAATGAGGAGATACGCCATGCCCAGGGGAGCCATGATCGCAGCCTACCCTGTCAGGGTTGTCGGCATCGCGTCGCTGGCGGGAGCACTGGAAACGCCGCGCACCGCCCGCGGCTGGGTCTCGGCGGCCGACACGGGAAACAGGACCATCAAGCTCAAGGGGAAGAACGACGAGGTCTCGTTCATGCTGGATGACGGCGGCCGGGTCATGGAGGAGAGCTGCGTCGTGACCTTCGCGGAAATCAGGCCGGGCCAGCACGTGATGATCTGCTACACCGGGAGCGAGACCGACCGGGTCGCCTCCGAGGTCCACATCCTTGCCCGCGGATAGCTGGGCGCACGCGCTCGCGAGACCCGGAGCGGGCAAGTTCGTTGCGAATCCGGCTGAGCCGCAGGGCGAAGAGAGCTCCCTGCTCCTTCGTGCCCGGCCATACCCTCCGCCGCCGCTTCAACGTTCTTCACCCTCGGCTTTGCATTCCTTTGCCTCAGGTGGCCAACTCTTAACCGATCCGCCGCGTCATACAGGGTGATGCGGCGATCTGACGACGCCGCACAGAAACGGGAGGTCAACAATGAAGAGACATCGCGCAATCCTCGCAACTCTGGGCATCGTCGCAGTGCTGGTTCCTGCGGCAATCTGGGCCGCCGGTCCTCATGGGCACGAGGGAATGGGAGCCGGGCCATTCGGCATGGGCGGAGGCAACGTCCTGCATCTCGCCGACAAGCTCGGCCTCACCACCGACCAGATCACCCAGATCAAGGGCATCCTCTCGGCGGCGCGGACCGCCAACGCGCCGACCCGCGCCCAGCTCAAGACCAACCAGCAGGCGTTCGAGGCGGCGTACAACCCGGCGCAGTTCGACGCGACCGCGGTCAACGCCTACATCGCCCAGCAGACGCCCCTGCGGCAGCAGCTCGCCGTCGGCGGCTTTCAGACGGAGGCAAACGTCCTCGCGGTTCTCACGCCGAGCCAGCTCACCCAGTACAAGCAGCTGAAGGCCGAGATGCAGCAGTGGCGGCAGTCCAACCCCGGCCGGTCCTGACACCAGCGAGCCGGCGAAACGGATCGATCACGGGCGGGCGCCGGTCGGCGCCCACCCGCGACCGATACCTCTGTGCGGGAGGCGGTCATGGACGAGACGGATAAGGGCAACGGCGCAGCCGGCAAACTCTGTCACGGCATCCGCCTCAGCGAAGGCAACGAGGCGGTAGCGGATGCCCGCCTGCTGTTCAAGGAGTGTGCGTCCTCGCTGGGTTTCGACCTTTCTCTCCGCGACTTCGCCCATGAGGTCGCCGAACTGCCGGGGGAGTACGTCTCGCCCACAGGTGCGCTCCTTGTTGCGCTCTGCGACGGGCAACCGTGCGGCTGCGTGGCGATGCGGCCGCTCGAGGCGGGTGTGTGTGAAATGAAGCGCCTCCACGTGCGCCACACCTGCCGCGGCAAGGGCCTGGGAAGGCAGCTGGTCGATGCGGTTGCCTGGATCGCTCGTGAGTCCGGCTACAACGCCATGCGCGTCAACACCCTGCCCTGGATGCGCGACGCCATCGGCGGCTATCGCTCGCTGGGGTTCGAGCCCCTCCCGCCACACCGGAACAACCCGATCGCCGGAACGCAGTCGCTGGAGCTCGCTCTGACCGGATACCAGCCTCATCACCCCCGGGTCGTGGCCCTGCGCCCCCCAATCGAACGCCAGCCGCTTGGAGGCCATGGCCGTGGGCAGATGAAAGTGCCGGGGGCGAGCGGCTATTTCGCTTTCTGAATCGGTGGTGTAATTTCGACGAGGACCGTGCAGCCGTTGGTCCCTCGCTCGACGCCCTCGGCGTACGTGTGCTTTCGGCCGACCCACAACCGGGGGAAAGACTCGAATGTCAGGTCGTCCTCCGGGACGACCTCCGCCATCGGGAGGTCTGCCGCGAACGCGATGCCGGACTTGTAGCCGTCGAGGTGGAGCCGCGCGATCTGGCTGATCGGCACCAACGAAGCTGTGGAGTAAGCCCTCGGCTATGCCGGGGGTACCTGACTTCTGAACTTCCGAACCTGCGAACGGTCTCTGGCTCCTCTGCCCCTCCGCTTTGCTTGCCTTTCCGGACCACTAACCACTGACCACGATCCTTCAGCGCCCATTGCCCGTTGAACCCAAAGCGGGCCGGGTGCGTAGAATGACGTGGAGGTGTTCCCATGGCCCGGAATTCCGTGTGCGCAGTGCTCATATTTCTGCTTGCCGGCGTTGTGCATGCCGGCGACCTCAACGAGATCCTGGCCAAGGTCAAGGCAGCGAGCGGTGGAGCGGCCTGGGACGCGATCCGCACGGCGCGGAGCAAGATGACGATCTCCGTCGGAGGGCTCACCGGTACGGGCGAGGCTCTTGACGACGTGACCCTTGGCCGCTACGTGGACCATTTCAAGCTCGGCCCGATGAGCGGGGCCGAGGGGTACGACGGTACCGTCGCGTGGTCGCAGGACGCCTCCGGCCAGTCGCGCGCGGAGGAGGGCGGCGACGGCCGCCTCGGTGCGGTCAACGAGTCGTACCGGCGCGCCTACGGGTTCTGGTACCCGGAACGCTGGCCGGCGCAGATCGAGGATGCGGGCACGCAGGAGGAGAACGGCCGGCAGTTCTTCGTCGTGAGGATCACGCCCAAGGGCGGCAGGCCGTTCGACCTGTGGATCGACGCGGCGACGATGCTCGTCGACAGGACCGTCGAGAAGGCGGCGATCGAGACGCGCACGACGTTCCAGACAGACTACCGGGCCGTCGGCGGCGTGAAGATGGCGTTCGCGGAGCGGTCCACCAACGGCGACCCGCGCTACGACCAGCGGGCGACGGTCGAAAGCGTCGAGTTCAACGTGCCGGTGGAGGACTCCGCGTTCAAGCTCCCGGCGCCGCCTCCGCCCGACTTCGCGCTCGCCGGCGGCAAGACCTCGACGACGGTCCCGTTCGAGCTGGTCAACAACCACATCTACGTGGACGTCAGGCTGAACGGCAAGGGCCCCTACCGCCTGATGTGCGACACCGGGGGCGCCAACATCGTCACGCCGGAGCTGGCCAAGGAGCTGGGCCTATCGAGCGAGGGCGCGTTCGAGGGACGGGGCGTGGGCGAGAAGTCCGAGGACGTCGGGGTCACCAAGGTCGAGAAGCTCGAGATCGGCGATGCCACGATCGCGAACCAGGTCTTCATGGTGTTTGCGCTCGGGCCGTTCGGTGCCGTCGAGGGCGTGCCGCAGCTCGGCCTGGTCGGTTACGAGGTGTTCAAGCGCTTCGTGGCCACGGTGGACTACGAGAAGAAACTCCTGACCCTTTCGCTTCCCTCCGCCTTCGACTACCACGGAACGGGTACGATCGTTCCGTTCACCTTCAATGAGCACATTCCACAGGTCGAGGGGTCCCTCGACGGTATCGCCGGGAAGTTCGACATCGACACCGGCGCGCGTGACTCGGTTTCGATTCTGGCGCCGTTCGCAGAGCAGCACGGCCTCAAGGAGCACTACGGCACCACAGTGGCGGCGGTGACGGGGTGGGGGGTCGGCGGGCCGGCGCGCGGACTGGTGACCCGCGCCAGGACCCTCAGGCTGGGAACGCTCGAGGTCGCCGGTCCGCTCGTGGACCTCTCGCAGCAGAAGAAGGGGGCGTTCATCGACCCGTACGTGGCCGGCAACGTGGGTGCCGGCGTGCTCAAGAGGTTCAACGTCACGTTCGACTACGGTCGTCAGCGGCTGATCTTCGAGCCCAACGCGAACTACGCCCGACCCGACGCTTACGACCGGGCGGGGATGTGGATCAACCGCGACTCCGAGGGCTTCGAAGTGGTCGACGTCGTGGCGGGCGGGCCGGCGGAGGCTGCGGGCCTCAAGGTGGGCGATCGGATCACCGCGATCGGCGGGACGCCTGCCGGTCGGCTGTCTCTGCCGGTGGTTCGCGAGCGCTTCCGCACCGAGCCGGTCGGCACGAAGGTCAAGCTAACCATCCGGAGGGACGGCAAGGAGCGCAGCCTGAAGGTCGTCCTGCGCGACCTCGTGCCGGAGTAGGCGAGCAGAGGAGCGGAGGGGCAGAGGAGCAGAGGACTGTTCGAAGGTTCACACGTTTGAAAGTCCGAATGTTCAGAAACCAAGACGAAGGCAAGGGAGAGGGCGGGACGCAGAGAGGTTGCCTTTTCCGAGGTGGACCTTTGAACCTTCGAACGGTCTTTGCGTCTCTGCTCCTCAACCCCTCCGCTCCTCCGCCCGTCTTCCCTGAGCCCGGCCCTCGGTTCTCCGGGCGGTACCATGAACAAGACGGGAGGCCGAGACGTGACCATGAAGAAGTATCCGGGGCTGACTGCCGAGGCCATTCGCGCGCGCGAGGCCGCTTGGGAGCGGTTTTCCCAATGGGAAGACGAGCACCTTGCGAGGCTCACGCCTTCCGCGGCGATCTCTGCGGCAACCGCACTCTACGAGCTGCTGCCTGCCGAGAGTCGAGTCCGAGCCGTCGATCCCTCCGGCGTCATAGTGCTCCATCCTGTCCTGTCGCGAATCAGGCCCGACGGCGACCAGCGCTGACGCTGGAGAGCAGTCGTTGCGGTGGTCATTGCGGTTCGCGAAGCACAGCCTTGCTGCCCGCAGTATCGGCCACTTCAGGGCACCCAAATGGTCTCCCCCAAAAGACGAGATCGCCACGCCCGCTGCGCGGGCTCGCGATGACAGAACAAACGCGGCAATTCTCGCGCTAACGGCGTCGGCGGATAAGGGCGGCCCCTGCTCAGTGGGCGCTGCTGGGCCAGACGGTGTCGTCGCGGTGGGTGGCATACCAGGCGAAGTAGGAGGCGTACACGACGGCGGTGCCGGGCGGGAGCTGCGCCGCAGCGACGGCGACCGTGGGCCCAGGCTGGCGCACGGTGAGGGCGCGCGCCGCGAGCCAGTCGACCGAGCCGGGAGTCGCGGCGGCTCCTGCCCGGCCGGCCAGAATCGGGAACGGGAACGCGGTCCAGTGGTCCGGTCCGCCGATGGCCACGACGGGGGTCTTCAGCGGCCAGGCGGCGGGCGAGGGGAGTGGGCGGACGGGGAACCGCAGCTCATCCGACCCGAAGTAGTTTGTGTACGGATCGCTCGCGTACTTCTCGGCCATCTCGGGGTCGGAGGCGAGAACCGTCGTGTCGGGATGAGCCCGCCGCCAGTCGGCCCACGTCTCGACGGAGATCGGGAGGACGTCAAGCGCCTGGCCGTCGGCCGCGGAAGGGCCGGCAACGGCGCGGAAGAGGAGCTGGCTCCACAGGCTCTCGCCCCTGCCTCCGGGCTGGCGGTCGTACATGAGCAGGTTCGAGTCGTACAGCAGGCCGCTGACGCCGAGCGCGAGGCGTTGGCCGAGGACGTCGCGGCGGAACGCGACCACGCTGTCGCACATCGGGTTGTACGTGACGGCGACCGCGACGCCACCCACGACGTCGTTCACCACTTCGTGCCAGACCAGCATGCGCAGGGGGTATGCGCAAGCTTGACCGTTCACCTCGAGCCCGATCACGCGGTCGCCCGCGACGAGGAACTTCGAGTGCTTCGTGGTGGCGGCGTCGGCTTGCGCGGTGGTCCATACCGCCGGATCGACGAGTGCCTTCAGGCCATCCTTGGCCATCCCCGAGGCGACGATCAGCTCCCTCGGCACGAGGCACGGGGTCAGCGCGAAACCGTAGGACTCGACGCGCCGCCCGTCGCCGACCGGGCGGGCGCGGTGGCGGACGAGGTCCCGGGCGTGGAAGGCGAACGCGACGGTCGCGACAGCGACGACGGCGGCGACCACCCATCCGCCGCTCTTCAGGAAACCCGGCCGCAGCGGGCGAGGGTCGCTCATCGGCCCGGAGCGAGCAGCGCGACCGCGAGGGTTGCGGTCGGGGCGACGCCGAGCCCCGCGTGCGGCGCGAGGCGGTCCGCGACCATGGTGGCGAGGAGCAGGGGAAGGTAGGCGAGGGTGGCGTAGAACAGCGTGCGAGCGACGGCTTCGGTGCGGCGCATGGCGAGCAGCGACGACAGGGCCACGAGGCCGCAGCCGAGTGCGAGCGCGGCGGCGGCGAACCTCCACCCCGTGATGCCCCCGAGCGCGGCGAGGATCCCGACGGGGAGGAGCGCCAGCGAATAAAGCACGGCCATCCGGCCGGTCGCGCGTCCCGAGGCGTCCACCACGGGCAGCATCCTGAACCCGCCGCGCGCGTAATCGTCACGATACAGCCAGGCGAGTGCGAGGAAGTGCGGGATCTGCCACAGGAACAGCGCGCCCGCGAGGAGCCAGGCGCCGAATCCGAGGTCGGCCCCGGTCGCCGTCCAGCCCATCATGGGAGGGATCGCGCCGCACACCGCGCCGGCGAGCGTGCAGAGCGGGGACCGCGGCTTGAGCGGCGTGTAGACGAGCGTGTAGACGAGGACGACGGTGAGGCCGAGGGCGGCCGTGAGGACGTTTGCGAACGCCGCGAGCACCCCGAGACCGGCGCCGACAACCACGAGACCGAAGACGAGAGCGTGGCGCGGTGTGATGACTCCGGACGGCACTGGCCGGTGCATCGTCCGGCGCATGCGGGCGTCTCTCGCGGCCTCGAGGAACTGGTTCAGCGCCATGGCCCCGGCGGCCGCGAGCGTGGTGCCGAGCAGCGTCGGGACCAGTAGGGCCAGGTGCGTGTGCGTGGCGCCGGCCATGACGAACCCGACCGCCGTCGTCGCCACGACGAGCGAGGCGAGGCGGATCTTGGTCAGCTCCGGGTAGGCGCGGAGGACAGCCCACGCGCGCCGTGCCCGGAGATTGCTCATGTTGAGTCTCGCCTCGAACACCCCGCCGCCTCCACCCCGCCCAGCGCCGTTGCTGCGTTGAATTCCCTATCATTCTGACACAGCAGGCGCGGCGGGCGCCGTTCTCTGTGCCACAACGATCTTCTGGGGGCAGCATTCCCTTCACGAGGACCACGGCTCCAGTGGGGGCCGGGCGGATCGGGTCCGCTGGAAGCCCGGCACGGGCTGCCTCATACTACGGCCGGCTCGGCCGGGAGGGAGGTGCGGCATGGCGACGCAGGCAAAGACAGCTCCACGGAGTGGGGAGATCCTCGCCCTCGGCTTCGGAACCAGCGTCGCGATGTGGTTCCTTGGTTACCTGTGCCGGATGCCGCCGGCGCTTGTCCCGAGCTGGCTGTTGGCGCTCGGCCTGCTCGTCTGTCTCGTGGGCGGTGGATTCGGTGCGGGTCGGCTGAGCGACTGCGGCTGGACCAGCGGGCTCACGGCCGGACTGCTTTCGTCCGCCATCAACCTCCTGATCCTGGGCAGCCTGCTGGGAGGAGGCCGGACAAACCAGGTCGTTCCCTCGGCGCTCTGGTGGGTGCCGGGGTCTCTACTGCTGGGCGCGGGGACCGCGACCGCCGGGGCCATGGTGGGAAGCTCGACGCGAAGAGGACTCACCCGGGCCGTCAACTGGACCGGGGTGTTCGCAGGGGTGGCGGCCGCCGCCACGCTTCTCCAGCTCCTAGTGGGCGGGTTCGTTACCAGCAACAAGGCCGGCCTGGCGGTTGTCGACTGGCCGAATTCCTTCGGCACCAACATGTTTCTCTACCCTCTGTCGCGCATGACCGGAGGCGTGTACTACGAGCACGCGCACCGCCTGTTCGGAAGCCTGGTCGGCCTGACCACGGTCGCGCTGGCGGTGCACCTGTTCAGGGTCGAGCGCCGCAAGTGGGTGAAGCGGCTCGCACTGGTTGCCGTCCTTGCTGTGATCGTCCAGGGAATCCTGGGCGGCCTGCGGGTCACCGGTCGCTTCACGGTGTCCACCTCGCCGGAAGCGATGGCACCCTCGATCACGCTCGCCATCGTGCACGGCGTGCTCGGCCCTGCGTTCTTCGCGCTGATGATCGCCCTCGCGGTGTTCACGTCCACGGCGTGGGCATCGGCCGCTCCTGCGCGCGCCACGCCACATGCCGGCTCGGAGCACGTGTTCGGGTTGCTGCTGGTCGGGGCGGTCGCGGTCCAGTTGGTGCTGGGCGCGATCCAGCGCCACCTGGCGCGGGGCCTTCTGGTTCACATCACATTTGCCGTCGTCGTCCTGGCGCTCGCGTTGCTCCACGGCTCGCGTCTCTGGGGGCTGTACGAGGGGCAGCCGCTGCTGGCGCGCCTCGGTCGCCTCATCATGACGGTGGCCGCGGTGCAGGTGTCGCTGGGGATCCTCGCGTTCTTCGCTGTCCGGTTTCGGCTCGAGGGTGTTCCTCGCCCAACCTGGGACGTGCTCCTCACCACGGCGCACCAGGCGTGCGGCTCGGTGCTGCTCGGTTGCTCGGTGATGGGGGTGCTCTGGAGCCGCAGGTTGCTCGTCCAGACCCCAAGCGGCGCGGAGCCGCCCGCGTAGCCATGGTCATCGCCGAGACGTTCACATCGATCCAGGGCGAGGGGATGCTGGCCGGCGTGCCTTCCTTCTTCATCCGGACCTCCGGCTGCAACCTCCGGTGCGCCTGGTGCGACACCCCGTACGCCTCATGGCAACCCGAGGGCCGCCGCCGTAGTGTCGTGGACCTGGTCGCCGAGGCTGCGGCGTCCGGTTGCCGGCACGTCGTGGTCACGGGCGGGGAGCCGCTCCTGCAGCGGGAGCTACGAGCTCTGACCGCGGATCTCGCCAGTGCGGGTCACCACATCACGGTGGAGACGGCCGGCACGCTTGACCCCGAGTTCGATTGCTCGCTCCTTTCGGTCTCGCCCAAGACCGAGAACTCCGATCCGGGAGGTCGCTTCGTGAAGCACCACCGCAGCCTTCGCGCCGACCCGAAGCCTCTGCTCAACCTGCTGAGCCGCCATCGCGAGCATCAGCTGAAGTTCGTGGTGAGGGACGAGGACGACTTGCCCGAGGTGCTGGCTCTGGTGCAGCGGGTCTCAGCTTCGCCCGACCGGGTACTCCTGATGCCGGAAGGGAGGTCCGCGGCGGAGGTCGCGACGCGGCAGAGGCTTGTCGCCGGTCTCTGCCTGCGACACGGGTTCCGGTACTCCCCACGCCTGCAGCTCGACCTGTTCGGTGGCGGCCGGGGGGTGTAACCCGTTCGGTATCGGCCCCGTCTGCAGCAATGTGGCGAATGGAGAATCGCTTGACAAGGCGAACAATTCGTATAACAATTATTTGGGAGGCATCAATTGCCACAGCGGGAACCGATCGGGTTGCTCGTGGTGACGGTGCGGAGGCGGATCAAGCAGGTCGCCAGCATCCTCTTGCAGGGCCACGGCATCTCGCCGCAGCAGTTCTGGACCCTGGTGGTCATCGCGAGGAACGATGGGGTTTCGCTTCGCGAGCTGGCGGCCCGCCGCCATATGGACGAGCCCACGGCCTGCCGGGTGGTGAACACCCTGGTGCGCCGGCGGCTGGTGCGCCGGTCGCCCGACCGTGCGGATCGGCGGCGCTCGCGCCTCATGCTGACGCCCTCGGGCGCGGAGATTACCGCCGCCCTACTCCCTGTGGAGGAAGCGATCCTGACTGCGGTCGAGGGCGCATTGACGCCCGCCGAGCGACACGCCGTGGTGACGGGTCTGCGGAAGGTGATTGCGAATCTGGATCAGTTCGAGAAATCACAGGCCGGTCGTGGGTCGCCGACCGCGATGGTAGTTTGATGAGGAGCGGATCGGCCCGCGCCCGTAGCTCGACTCTCGGCGGGAACCGTTCGGGTGATTCCCTTGGTCGCGTGGCGCCGTCCGGACGGACGGCCGCATATGAGGAGATCCATGTTCAAGAGCAAGTGGTTCTGGATTGTGTTGGGTGTCGTCGTGGTGATCGGCGGGTTCGGCCTGTGGCGGGTCCGCCAGGCGAAGGCGAACGGCCAGGTCCAGTACGTCACGACGAAGGTCGACCGTGGCCGCATCGTATCGAAGGTGACGGCCACGGGCACGCTGTCGGCGATCGTCACCGTCCAGGTCGGCAGCCAGGTTTCGGGCCGGATCGCCGCTCTGTACGCCGATTTCAACTCCCCGGTGACGAAGGGCCAGCTCGTCGCGAAGATCGATCCGCAGCTCTTCGAGGCATCGGTTGAACAGGCGCGAGCCAACCTTGTGGCAGCCGAGGGCAACCTCGCCAAAGCGAAGGCCCAGGCGGTCGATGCGGACCGCCAGTACAAGCGTAACGTGACGCTCGCCGAGCGCAAGCTCATCGCCCAGGCCGACCTCGACACCTCCCAGTCCAACGCCGACGCCGCGAAGGCAGCGGTCGACGCCGCCGCGGGCTCCGTCGAACAGGCGAAGGCCGGGCTGCACTCCAGCGAAGTGAACCTCGCGTACACGGACATCATCTCGCCGACGAACGGCACGGTCATCTCACGCAACGTCGACGTCGGGCAGACGGTGGTCTCCAGCATGACGGCGTCGACCCTGTTCCTCATCGCGGAAGACCTCCGCCAGATGCAAGTGGACACCAGCGTGGCGGAGGCGGACATCGGCAAGCTCCAGGCCGGGATGAAAGCCACGTTCACCGTGGACGCCTATCCGAACGAGAGGTTCACGGGCACCGTTCGACAGGTCCGCAACTCGCCGCAGACTGTGCAAAACGTCGTGACCTACGACGGGGTGATCGCCGTGGAGAACCCCGACCTCAAGCTCAAGCCCGGGATGACCGCCAACTGCACGTTCGTTTGGGCCCAGAAGGACGACGCGCTACGGGTGCCGAACGCAGCGTTGCGCTTCCGCCTGCCAACGGAACTACTTGCCCAGATCAACCCTGCCGCAGGCGCCGGCCCCCGAGGGAGCGGCGGCAATGCCGAGGCCACGCCGGGTGGGGGTGGAGCGAGGAAGGCTCCGTCGGCCAGCGGGGCGGATGCGACCCGGAAGACCGTGTGGGTCCTGCGCAACGCGAAACCCGAGTCCGTGCCGATCCGAAGCGGCGTTTCCGATGGATCGCTCACCGAGGTGGTCGAGGGCGATCTATCCCAAGGCGACCTTGTGATCACCGATGCGACCGTCGGCGGCTCGACGGCACAACAGCCCGCCAGCTTCCCCCGTCCGAGGTTCTGAGGTCATCATGAGCAACTCGTCACCGCTGCTCGTACTCGAGGACGTTACGAAGGTCTACCACATGGGCGATGTGGATGTTCACGCCCTGCGCGGCGTCTCGCTCTCGATCGAGGAGGGCGAATTCGTCGCGATCATGGGCGCCTCGGGCTCTGGGAAGTCCACGCTCATGAACATCATCGGGTGCCTCGACCGCCCTACGAGCGGACGCTACCTGCTCGCAGGTGAAGAGGTCTCGAGACTTGACCGCAACGCTCTCGCGGAAAAGCGCAACCGCACCCTCGGCTTCGTATTCCAGAACTTCAACCTTCTGGCCCGCACATCGGCCCTCGAGAACGTCGAGCTGCCCTTGCTGTACGCTGGCCTGCACACCCGCGAGCGCCACGAGCACGCGCGCGCGGCGCTGCAGCGGATGGGCCTTGGCGACCGCATCCATCACCACCCGAACCAGATGTCCGGCGGCCAGCAACAGAGGGTGGCGGTCGCGCGCGCGCTGGTGTCGAATCCGAAGGTGATCCTCGCCGACGAGCCGACCGGGAACCTCGATTCCGTCACGAGCGTCGAGGTGATGGCCATCTTCCAGGAGCTGCGCGAGTCTGGGATCACCGTGGTGCTTGTCACGCACGAGCCGGACATCTCCAGGTATGCCCGCAGGGTCGTGATGATGCGTGACGGCAAGGTACAGTCGGATCAGCGGCAGGAGCCGCAGAGGGCCGTGCCTGCTCCCATTGCGGCGGCCGTGTGAGGTGTGAGCGATGAACCCCTTGCAGACGCTGCGCGTGGCAATCCGCGCACTGCTGCGCAACAAGATGCGGTCGTTCCTGACGACGCTCGGCATCATCATCGGGGTGTCCGCCGTGATCGCAATGGTCGCCATCGGTGAGGGCGCCAAGGCGCAGGTCGAAGCGCAGTTCGCCTCGATGGGCTCCAACCTGCTCATCGTGCTCCCCGGCAGCACGAGCACCGGCGGCCAGCGCGGCGGTTTCGGCAGCATGATGACGCTGACCTGGGACGACCTGCGGGCGATCCAGAGCGAGGTGCCGACCGTCAAATACGCGGCGGCGCAGCTCAGCAGCGGTGCGCAAATCCAATCCGAGGACCAAAACTGGAGCACTCGGGTCTACGGCACGACCGTGGACTACTTCGCGATCCGCAACTGGCCCACCGCCATCGGCTCGGCGATGAGCGACTCGGACGTCGAAGGCGGCACCAAGGTCGTTTTCCTGGGGCAGACGGTGGTGGACAAGCTCTTCGGTCCCAACGCCAACCCGGTAGGCCAGCTCGTGCGGATCAGGAATATCCCGTTCGAGGTCAAGGGAGTGCTCACAGCAAAAGGGCAGAGTTCCTGGGGCCAGGACTACGACGACGTGGCATTCATCCCGCTCAAGACGTTCCAGACCAAGATCCAGGGTGGCCTGCAGCAGTTCATCTCCGGGCAGATCTACGTCGGCGCCACCTCCGAGCCGGCGACGGCGCGGGCGCAGGTGCAGATCACCAACCTGCTTCGGGACCGCCACCGGATCAAGGCCGGGCAGGACGACGACTTTTCAATCCGGAACCTGACCGAACTCGCGAACGCCTCGGAGGACAGCCTGAGGACGATCACGACGCTGCTGGCGGCGGTCGCCGCCGTGGCGTTGCTGGTCGGCGGCATCGGCATCATGAACATCATGCTGGTGAGCGTGACCGAGCGTACCCGCGAGATCGGCGTGCGGATGGCGGTCGGCGCCAAACCGCGCAACATCCTGGCACAGTTCCTTGTCGAGTCGCTGACGCTCGCCACGGCAGGCGGCTTCATCGGCATCGTCCTCGGCGTGGTGGGTGGGCGATTCCTGGCGGCCTCTCTCCACTGGCCGATGCTGATGCGGCCCGACATCATGGTCATCTCCGTCGTTTTCAGCGCGCTGGTCGGGGTCGTCTTCGGCCTCTACCCCGCCCGCAAGGCCTCTCTTCTTGACCCAATCGACGCATTGAGGTTCGAGTGATGATCGCAAACCTTGCGCTTCTCGTGCTCGCGGCGGCGGCTCCCGCCGCTCCCCTCAGGATCCTCACCCTCGACGAGGCTCTCGCCATGGCTCGCGCGCAACAGCCTCAGGTGCGGCAGGCGGCCGCGGCGACTCAGGCCGCGCTCGCGCGGGTGGACGAATCGTTCGCCCCCTTGCTGCCGCAGGTAAGCGGCAACGCGGACTACACGCGCGAAACTGCCAACTACGCCAGCCGGCCCGGCTCGCTTCCAAACCAGATATCGAGCGGGAGCAACAGATCGAGCTGGAACACCGTGAACTACTTCAATCTCGGGTTGAATGCAAACCAGCTGTTGTACGACTTCGGGCAGACCCGTTCCAAGTGGCGGTCTTCGCAGGCGAGCGCCGCCTCGCAGAAGGACACAGAACGCGGGACGATGGACCTGGTCCTCTTTTCCGTGCGCAGCGCCTATTTTCAGGCGCGCGCCGCGAAGGGGCTTGTCAAGGTCGCGAGCGAGACGCTTGCCAACCAGCAGAAGCACATGGAACAGGCCGAGGGGTTCGTCGAAGCCGGGACGCAGCCCGAGATCTCTCTGGCCCAGGCGAAGACCGATCTCGCCAACGCGAGGGTCCAGCTCATCAACGCGGAGAACGGCTATGCCACCGCCAAGGCGCAGCTCAACCAGGCCGTCGGCGTGGAAAGCCCCACCGATTACGACATCGCCGACGAGACGTTGCCGCTGGTCGATGGCGAGGACGGCTCGACCGAGACCCTCCTGGACGAGGCGGTCAAGGCCCGCCCTGAGCTGGCGGCCCTCGCCAATCAGGTTCGCGCGCAGGAGCTGACCGTTCGGGCGCTGCAGGGGTCCTATTGGCCAAACCTCGGCCTGTCCACCGGTCTCTCGGATGCAGGCGAGTACGCCTCGAGCCTCACCTGGAACTGGAGCGCCGGGCTCGTGCTCACCGTGCCGATCTTCCAGGGCGGGCTGACGAGAGCGCAAGTGCGCGAGGCCCAGGCGAATCTGGCCGTGATCCAGGCGCAGGCCGACGGAGAGCGCCAGCAGGTGGCGCTCGAGGTCGAGCAGGCGCGGCTGGCGGTCCGGGCGGACAAGGAGGCCCTTGCGGCGAGCGTCGAAGCCCTCGCGAACGCCCATGTGTTGTTGCAGCTCGCCGAAGGGCGCTACGAGACGGGCGTCGGCAGCATCATCGAGCTGGGCGATGCGCAGGTGGCGCTCACGAGCGCCGGGCAGCAGAAGGTCCAGGCCGAATACAACCTCTCGCAGGCGCGCGCGCAACTCCTCAAGGCGGTAGGCCGCGACTGACCAAGGCTCCCCGATCCTCCAACAGCCCCGGAGTTTCAAGGCCTGCGCGAAATCACTGACTGCGACAGGTGCATCTTGCTATCCTGATTCGGGAGAATTTTGGGATGGAGAATCCGCCGAAGGTCCGGATCGGAGGGCAGCGCCTGCGTCCGCACCGGCTCGCCGCGCTCGCCGCGCTGCTGATCCTAGCCGCTTCGCAAGGGCGAGGTGCGCACTTGCAGGAACTCGCGCGCAGGGAGGCAGTCAATCCCGGCCTCGGGCCAGTGCCGGCGGACGTGGCCCGGAACTCGCCGGCCGCGACGTGGCGCTCTTTCCTGACCCTCGCCGGTGCGGGGAAGTTCGAACAGGCCGCACATCTGCTCGACCTCGTCGGAACGCCTCCGGGGCAACAAGCGAAGGCAGGAGCGGATGTTGCCGAGAAGCTCTACCGTGTCCTTCAGCTCCTCGAGGCGCGGGAAGATGCGGTCACCACCGAGGATGAGACCGGCCCAACGATCGAGGGACAGCCGGCCAACGACGTGGTGGCACTCCGCTTCGAGCGGAGCAGCATCACGGGCGAGATCCGGCTGCGACACACCGTTGGCGTCTCGCCGTACCAGCTTTGCTGGTTGTTCGCGAGAGAGACCGTGGCGAGCGTTCCGTTCTGGGACCGCGTGCTGGTCAAAGGTGAGGCGGCGCGCGGCGCCGAGCCGCTCGACGTGGGCCTCGGCACCATCCCGTCTGAGGTGAGCCGCACGACGCCGCGCGAGGCCATGGCAGGGTTCCTCGCGACGTGCCAGGAGGGACGCTTCGACCTGGCGTCGTTCTACCTCGACCTTGGCGCCATCCCCCCTGAGCGCCAGGCAGTGGAGGGACCGCGCCTCGCCCGTCGCCTGATGCTCACTCTCCAAAGGACCGGATGGGTCGAACCGGAGAAGCTCTCCGACGAGCCGCTCGGCAAGCCCGAAACCGGCGTTCCGGAGAACCGGCAGCTGTTCGGGGTCGTGCACGTCCGCCACCAGCCTGTCGAGCTCCTGCTGGCCCACCGCTCGGACGCCGAACTCGGCCACGTCTGGACGGTGTCCCAGGAGACGGTTGGCGATATCGACCGGCTGTATGAGGCGCACGGGTTCGGCTGGCTCGGCGACCGCGCGCCCGTGGCGCTCTTCGCCCTCAGCGTCGCCGATCTGCAGCTCTGGCAGTGGCTCGGTATCCTCGTGGGGCTTCTAGGGTCATGGTTCGTGAGCCGCGTCCTCGGCAGGTGGACCGTCCGTCTGTTGCGTCGCCTAGCGCGGCGTTCCGCGGCTGCGTGGGACGACGCCGTGAACCGCGCCCTCGACGGTCCGCTCGCGTTCCTGCTCGCGGCGGTAATCCTGGCGCTGGTTGCGCGCTGGCTCGGCGTGACACCGGACGCATGGGCAGTGGCGCGGTACATCTGCAAGCTCCTGGCCCTGGTTGGTGTCGGCTGGTTCCTGGTACGCCTCGTCGACGTCGCCGCTTTGCGCGTGCGTGACGCGGCTCTGGAGAAGGGCGGCGTCGGTCTCGGCTTCCTGCCGATGACCGTCTGGGTTGCCAAGGCGGTGGCCGTGGTTCTGATCGGCTTGGCCGCCATGGACGTCGTCGGGATCAACGTCATCGCCGGTCTCGGCGCTCTCGGCATAGGCGCCGCCGCGATCGCCTTCGCCGCGCAGAAGACGCTCGAGAACCTCTTTGGCACCTTCTCGATTGCCAGCGACCGGCCGTTCGAGGTGGGCGACTACGTATCGGTGGGGCAGGACATGGGCAACGTCGAGAACGTCGGTTTCCGGTCCACCCGCATTCGCACGCTGGGTCGCACGCTTGTCACCGTTCCGAATGGAGTGGTCGCCGCGGGGCGTGTCGAAAACTACTCGGCGCGCGATCGCATCATGTACAACCCGGTCTTGAGGCTGGCGTACGCGACGACCGTCGAGCAGCTCAGGCTCGTCATTGACGAGCTCGGGCGTCTCCTACGATCGCACCCGAAGGTCTTTCAGGGGGAGCAGAGGGTCCGGTTCGCGGCACTAGGCGAGAACTCGCTCAATGTCGAGGTGTGGTGCTGGGTTGCGACGAAGAAGTTCCTCGAATACACCGAGGTTGTCGAAGAGCTCAACTTCGGCATCGTGGGGATCGTGGAGCGATCGGGCACGTCATTCGCATTTCCGACCCGCGCTTTGTTCATGGCCAAGGACGGCGTCATTGACCTCGAGCGTGAGCTGCGCCACGAGAGCGAAACACGCCGGGAGCGCGGCGACACAGCCGGCTCTTCTCCTGCGCCGGCCGGTCATGGGGAGAATCCGCCGGGCCCGTCAGACAAGGCGTGACCCTGTCGATGGTCGCGATGGGCACACAACACGGCGCCACAACCGCGTCTTGTGGGGCGTGGTTGCTACCACGACGGCGGTCCGTCTCTGGTTCGCATGGCAGTTCTTCGGTTTCCTCGGGGGCGACGACGCCGAGATCGTCCAGGAGGTGTTCAGAGGTGCGGCCAGGCTCGACTATGCCCGATGGAAAGTGCGGGGCCCGCTGTTTCCGGACCTGGCGGTCGCGCCGATCGGGCTTCTCGGAATGGTGCTCGGCATCCACGACACGGGCCACCTCGCCCCAAGGTCCGCCACGCGCCTCGCCCATTGAAGCAGCGCCCCCGTGTTGCGCTCGGACAACCGCAGGTGGGTTCGCGCTGACGGCGCCCGCGGTTTTGCGGCCGGGGCAGGCGAAGGCGCCCCCCCAACCGGTGTGTTCCATTTTCACGCTCGAATCCGCATGAGAGAGGGTCAACGTCTGAAGGTCTCCGAATACACTCGCATGGAACATAGGCTGCACCGGAACCCCATCCTGTCTGACCACGGACAACGTCTTGGTTCTACCCGCCCACCCGGTGAACGCGCATGAGGTTGGTGAGCGGCTGCGCAGTAACAGGGGCACCATGGGTGACAACGATGAGGTCGGCCGGCGCTGCAAGGCCCTCGTGGACGGCCGCACGCTCGGCGAGGTGGACCACCTCTTCGTGATCGTCGGGCTGTTCGGCCACGACCCTGGGGATAACGCCCCAGACGAGCGCGAGAGCCCGTGCAACTTCGACCCTCGGTGTCAGAGCCAGGATGGGCGTCGAGGGGCGGTGACGTGCGACCAGTCGCGCCGTGCGCCCACTCTGCGTGAAGCAGACGACGGCTTTCGCCGCGAGATGCTCCACCGCCGCCGTGGCGGCTCCGGCCACGGCGTCCGATACCGGGTCGAGCGCGGCGGCATGGCTCGGGGCGGCGGCCCAGCTCGTCCGGAACTCGGGGTGGAGTTCCGCCTCGCGGATGATGCGGGCACAGGCGGCGACGGCCATCGCCGGATGGTCGCCGACCGCCGTCTCGGCGCTCAACATTACCGCGTCGGACCCGTCAAAGACCGCGTTGGCAACGTCGTTGGCCTCGGCCCGTGTCGGGCGCGGTTCGTGGATCATGCTCTCGAGCATCTCGGTCGCCGTGATCGTCGGCACCCCGGCCGCGCGTGCCGCCTGGAGGATGCGCTTCTGGAGCACCGGCACCATCTCGGGCGAAGTCTCGGCGCCCAGGTCGCCGCGGGCCACCATGACCAGATCGGTGACGCCGAGGATGGGGAGGAGGGCTTCCTGTGACACCGCCTGCGCCTTCTCGAGCTTCGCGATGATTGGGACGGTGCGTCCGTGCCGCACCATGTGCTCGCGGAGCCCGGTCACGTCCTGCGCCCGCCGCACGAAGGAGAGCGAACAGGCGTCGATGCCGGCGTCGAGCGCCGCCGCGAGGCATTCGAGGTCGTGCTGCGTGAGGGAGGGGAGCGAGGTCTCCACGTCCGGGAGGTTCACGCCCATCCCGCCCGCGACATCGCCGCCGCGCACGACCTCGGCACGGACCACGGCGCCGGAGGCGGCCGTCACCCGCAGCACGACCTTGCCATCGTGAACGAGGACGCGCGAGCCGACCGGGCACTCCCGCGTAGGATCCACACCGTCGATAATCACGTCCGCCCCGCTCGCGGCGTCGCCGATAGAGACGCTGGCGCCCTCGGCGACGGAGGCGGGCCGCGCTGATCTGGCGATCCTCAGCTTCGGGCCGGCGAGGTCGCAGAAAACGGCGAGCGGATGGCCGACCGCCGTTTCCACGGCCCGGACCAGGTCCACGTGCACCGAGATCTGAGCGGGCGCGAGGTGTGCGGCATTGAGACGGAAGACGTTCACGCCCTCCCGCGCCAGCGACTCGGCCACCTTAGGATTTGCCGAGGCGGGCCCGAGGGTGGCTACGATCTTGACCCTTCGCGGGCCTTCGTGCGAATCGCCCATGCGACACCTCCCAGGGCTGGTGCTCGCCGCGTTTCAACCGTACCACAGACCTAGGGGGACACACGAGCTTGAGGCTACGGATCATTGCGGCTATGCTCACTCCCTAGACTTCTCCGCGAGGGGTCGCTTCTGCCGGGGAAGGCGGAAATAGAGAGTTGCCCGGGGACGGTTCAAAATGGCGATGCTGAGGCGTTCGGGATCGAAGGCGGCGGTTTTCGTGGCGGCGGCGCTGTCGCTGACGTCGTCGGTCGGCCTGCACCCGGAGCCGGCCGTTGGCGTGTCGCCCGGTTGCGATGTGGCGGTTTCGGCGCCGGACCGGACGGGGCGAATCGATGCCGCGGTGCACGTCTGCCTCGTGTGCCTCCTCCATGCCGTGGCGACCGGACCGGTGGTCGCGGCGGTGGCGTCCTCGAGCGCACCGCCGGAACCCTCTTGCGTCCTGCTCGAGCACGTCCCGGGCTCTTGGTCCGCCTCTCGCACTGCCGACGGCCGGGCGCCGCCGGTCCTCCTCTAGGCGCTCTTCCATCGGCTGGCGGGGTATTTCGGCCCGCCGTGATGCAGTGAGCCAGAGGAGGGACTGTGAAGTACTCAAGATATTGGATCGCCAGCTGCTCCATCGTTCTGGGACTGGTGAGTATTGCCTCGGCGCAGGAAACGCCGCCGCCTACGCCATCACCGACGGCGACGCCTGCTCCGGCGCCCCCGGCTCCGAGCGGAGCCACAGGCGGAGCGAGCCAGACGTCCAACTACTTCAACCCGTCCGTTTCCGTGATCGGTAACTTCCTGGCAGTGGGCGGGCAGAACACGGTGGAGAACCTCCCGAGCGCAAGCCTCCGAGAGTCGGAGCTCGGTGTCCAGGCGGTCGTGGATCCGTACGCCCGGGCCGACTTCTTCATCTCGTTCGGGGAGCACGACGTGAGCGTCGAGGAGGGCTATCTGACCCTCACCGTCTTGCCGGCGGACCTTCTCGTGAAGCTGGGTCGGATGCGCGTCTCTTTCGGGAAGGTCAACACGATGCACCTCCACGTCATGCCCTGGCCCGACGAGCCGCTCCCGGTGGTGAACCTCCTGGGCGGCGAGGAAGGGTGGGTCGGCACCGGCGCGTCGGTCGCGAAGCTGCTGCCGTTGCCGGGGGACGTTTTCTCCGAGCTGACGCTTCAGGTTTTCGGCGATGAGCCGGACGGTCCGTTCGCGGCGACCAAGCGCAGCGACCTCGCGTACAACGGCCACTACCGGGTGTTCGCGGACCTCTCCGACTCCACGAACCTGGACCTCGGCATGTCGTACGGTCTGGGTCCTGCCGGCACGAGCGCCGACGCCAAGACCACCCTGGAAGCCGTTGACGCCACCCTGCGCTGGAAGCCCCTCGTCAAAGGGAACTACCGGTCGGCGATCCTGCGCGGCGAGTACTTCCTCAGTCGCAGGGACCAATCCGGAGGGACGGTCGACGCCGAGGGATGGTTCGTGTCGGGCGAGTATCAGCTCGCGAAGCGCTGGTGGGTCGGGGTGCGCGGCGAGGCGTCGCAACACGCGGACAACGCCGCCGTCAAGGACACTGGCACAGCGGCCACGCTGACCTTCTGGCCGAGCGAGTTCTCGCAGTTTCGCGCCGAGCTACGGCAGCGGCGGTACGGCGGGCCGAACAGCGTTTCGGCCAGCACATACACAGCCAACGAGGTCCTCTTTCAAGTGCAGTTCGCGATCGGCGCCCACGGCGCCCACCCATTCTGAGGAGGTACTATGAAGACCGCCAAGACACTGGCAGCTGCCGTTCTACTCGTGGGGCTGACCGTTCCGGCACAAGCCAAGCTGCGCGTGGTGACCTCCCTGCAGGACCTCGCGTCGATCGCCGAGGCGATCGGAGGCGACCACGTCGAGACGGTCGCCCTGGCGAGGGGATATCAGGATCCGCATTTCGTGGACGCGAAGCCTTCGTTCATCCTCAAGCTCTCTCGCGCCGATCTGCTGATCGTCGCCGGGCTCGAACTCGAGATCGGCTACCTTCCGCCCCTGATCGACCAGAGCCGCAACGACAAGATCCACCCGGGGAACGCCGGCTACCTCGACGCGTCGATCGGCTGCGACATCCTCCAGAAGCCGACCGAGGTCGTGACGCGGGCGATGGGAGACGTCCATCCCTACGGCAATCCGCACTACTGGACCGATCCCGAAAACGGGCGCGTGGTCGCCCGTGCGATCAGCGCCAAGCTGGCCGAGCTTGATCCTTCCGGCAAAGCAACCTTCGACTCGAACCTGGCCGCGTTCGAGGCCAGGCTCACTGCGAAGGAGCGCGAGTGGGATGCGAAGATGGCGCCGTTTGCGGGCGCCAGGATCGTGACGTTCCACGAGTCGTGGCCCAACTTCGCCAAGCACTTCAGGCTCCAAATCGTCGGGACGGTGGAGCCGAAGCCGGGCATCCCGCCGTCGCCGACGCACACCCTGGAAATCATCAACCTGATCGCGAAGGAGAAAGTTGGCGTGATCCTGGTGGAGCCGTACTTCGACCGCAAGACCCCCGATTACATCGCGGAGAAGACTGGCTCCACGGTGGTCACGTTCTACCCATCGGTGGGCGGCATTCCCGAGATCAAGGACTACTTCGACGTGTTCGACCGCAACGTGGATGCCTTCGTCAAGGCCATGAACCGAAAGGGCGCCCGATGACCGCCTTCCAGATCCTACTCCCCGCCTTCATCGCCAGCCTCATCCTGACCGGCATCCACGCCTACCTGGGTGTGCACGTCGTGGAGCGCGGCGTGATCTTCGTTGACCTGTCGCTGGCGCAGATCGCCGCCCTTGGCCTCACTGTCGCCTACCTCGCAGGGTACGACATCCATACCTCGCACCAGGCCTACCTCTTCTCTCTGGGCTTCACTTTCATAGGCGCGGCGATCTTCGCGTTCACGCGCACGCACCGAAAGACGCGCATCCCGCAGGAGGCGATCATCGGCATCGTGTACGCGGTGTCTGCCGCGGTGGCCATCCTCCTGATGTCCAAAGCCACGCAGGAGACGGAACACCTCAAGGAGATGCTGGTCGGCAACATCCTCGCCGTGTCCTGGTATGAGATTGCCAAGACCGCGGTGATGTACTCGCTCGTCGGGCTGTTCCACTTCGTGTTCCGCCGGAGGTTTCTGCTCATCTCGATGGATGAGCCCGAAGCGGAGCGGCAGGGCGTGAACATCCGGTTCTGGGATTTCCTGTTCTACATGTCGTTCGGCTTCGTGGTCACATCGTCCGTGGCGATTGCCGGCGTACTCCTGGTGTTCTGCTTCCTGATCGTGCCGTCGGTGGCGGCGATGCTGTTCTCCGAGCGGCTGGGCGTGCGCTTGGCGATCGGCTGGACGATGGGCGCGGTCGTCTCGGCCGGGGGCGTCGCGCTGTCTTTCGTGCTGGACCTTCCGACCGGCGCCACGATCGTCGCGACCTTCGGAGCGGCGCTGCTTCTGGTCGCCACTTACCGTGCGCTCTTCTTTCGTGGCGCCGCCATTCGGTAATTCGCGAAGCTCGCGAAACTGCGGCGCCGGTCCTTCCCAACATCGTGGGAAGAGGAATGACGGCCTATTCCCTGCGAAGGTTGTTCGTCACGTGTCTAGATCCGGGAGACATGGATTGCCATGTAGATGATCAACGCCCCGAGCATCGTCAGCAAGCTCGTGACCAGCTTGGGATGGCGATGCTGGGCCTCCGGAAGCAGGTCGCTGGCGCCGATGAAGAGGAAGAAGCCGCAGAACAGCGCCAGCACCAGGCCAAGCTCTGCCTCGTGCAGAGAAAAGAAGAAGGTCGAGATAACGCCGAGGGGCGGGGCCACCGCATCGACCAGCAACCACCGGAACGCCTGCCGGCGCTCCCCCGTGTTCTTGAGGACCATGCCCACGGTGTTGATGCCGTCCGAGAAGTCGTGCGCCAGGACCGCCATCGCCACCACTACGCCCACCGCCGTGGACGCCTGGAAAGCCAATCCGATCCCCATGCCGTCGAGGAAGCTGTGGATGGAAAGACTGCCCGCCCCCAGCCAGGCCGGTGTGCTCTCGGAGGAGGCGTCATCCTCGAGCGCGTGGGGGTGGAGCAGGACGACGCGGTTGAGCAGCATGTACAACAGGAAACCCGCCGCGATAATCGTGGCGACCGCGGACGCGCCGTAACGTTTCGTGCCGAGCTCCAAGGCCTCGGGCAACAGATCGAAGAAGGCCACGCCGATCACGGCGCCGGCACTGAAGCCGAGGATGAGGTGCAGCTTGTCGTGCCACTTCAAGGCGAGCAGCCCGCCCAGCAAGGTCGAGAAGACAGCGGCAAAGCCTAGGAGCAGGGCCATGACAACTCCAATCGCGTCAGGGGCCGGAAGGGAACGATGGCCATCCCTCCCGGGGCCGTCCGGGGTGCACTCGAGCGGGAATGGACGACACCGCCATCGGGTCGGCAGTCCTCAATTCGGTTGTCTCTGCAGGCGCCCGACGTGCCGTGGAGGACCTCAAACGTCGCCATTGGACTTCAGTTTGCCAGATTGCCGGGCCTGACGCACCTCCGGGAGTTCTTGACACTGATCTCGATTTCGAGTAGATACGTGAACGTGTTGACGCGCCTCCGAGGCTACAAGCGAGCTACGGGCCTCGTGCTGGCCGCCGTGACAATGCTTGGGGCGGGAAGTGCGACGCTGCACAGCCATCCTGGCGGCGGCGCCGCCGAGCAACTCGGCCTGCTCTCGCACGTGCCCATCTCGGTAATTGCCGATCCGGACGCGCGGTCGGCTGCGTTTCACCTGCATTCCGGCTCAACGGTTCCGAACGAGCCCTGCGTCGCGTGTGTGCTGTCCAACGCGGGCGGCCACGTACCGCTCGCGATCGCGCCGACACCGACCGCGTCTTGCGTCCACATCGCCCTGATCGCGGTGCCGGTACCGGCGGCGCCTCCTCTCATCTGCGCCGATTCGCGTTCGCCGCCAACTGTGGCCTGACCACTCCCTGCTTTTTCCGCGTTTCTCCACTTGCTCTGCCGCGTGCGGCGGCAGGGTCCGTTTGCGGCATTGGGAGACTAGGCTATGTCGAACTCGACTCGTTTGGTTGCAAAGAGCTTTTTCCCCGTCGCTCTCTTTTCGCTCTGGGTCGGTGTCTTTTCCGCACGCGCCGAGACGGCCGGCGCCGTGGTGGGGCACGTGGTGGATCAGGACGGGCGACCCGTGGCCGCCGTCACCGCCTTGCTCAAGAACGACATTGCGGGATTCAAGGCGGCAGCGGTGACCGCGAAGGACGGCAGCTTCAAGTTCTTCAACGTGCCGTTTAACCCTTACGAGCTTCACGTGGAGGTCGAGGGGTTCAAGACCGTGCACCAGTACGTTGAGGTGCGCTCGATCGTTGCGGCGAACGTCACGGTTCGTCTCGAGCTGGCGCCTGTCACGGCTGCCGTCACGGTCGAAGCCGAGCCCACAGCAGTGCAGCTCGAGACCGACACGTCGATGAGCCACATCGACATCGACAAGTCCTACATCGCCAGGGTGCCGGCCACCATCTCGGGTCGCGCGATGGAGGAGATCATCACTGCGACGCCCGGCTTCTCAAAGGACGAGAACGGACGGTTTCACTTCCAGGGGGCGCACAGTCAGGGCGAGTACGTGATCGACGGGCAGATCATCTCCGACCAGACGGGGATCACCTTCTCGAACTCGATCGACCCCGGGATCGCGCAGGCGATCGAGGTCATCTACGGAAACGTCCCTGCCGAGTTCGGCGAGAAGATCGGCGCCGTCATCAACCTCACCACGAAGAGCGGGCTCGGCAGCGGCGGAGTCAAGGGCGACGTGTTTGTGGGCGCCTCCAGCTATTCCACCGAGGAAGGGGGCGCGTCGGTCGGGTACGGGACCGACTCGTTCGGCCTGTTTGCTTCAGTCAACGGGTCCAAGTCGGACCGCTTCGTCGACCCGGTCAACTTCGACAACCTCCACAACCAGGGCAACACGGGGCGCGCGTTCTTGCGGCTTGACTGGGTGCCGAACACCTCGAACACCTTCCATCTGTCGATGTTGGCGGGGCGCACGGACCGGGACGTGCCGAACACCTATACGCAGGACGCCGCAGGTCAGAATGAGCGCGTCTTCACCCGCGACGCCAACTACAACCTCGGCTACCAGGGTGTGCTCTCGTCGGATTCCGTGCTGGACGTTGCCGCGTTCGCGCGCCTGTCCACCTTCGAGCTCGATTCGTCGCCGGGCGACACGCCGGTTCAGGCGGCATCGAGTCGCTCGCTCGACAACTACGGCCTGGCACCTTCGATCACGTGGGCCACCGGGGTGCACGAGATCAAGTCCGGCGGCGAGATCAAGCGGTTCCCCATCGAGGAGAACTTCACCTTCGGGATCACGGACCCGACCCTCAACGACCCGGCGTCGCCCGACTACAACCCCAACCTCGCCCCGTACGACCTCACCCGTGGCGGAAGCCTCTTCCTCTTCCATGCGCAGCAGACGGGTACGTACTATGCCGGATATCTGCAGGACAACATCCGGCTGGGGAACTTCACCGCCAACCTCGGTGTCCGCTACGACCACAACAACCTCCCCGTCAACGACTCCCAGATCGAGCCGAGAATCGGAGCGGTCTATTACATCCCGGAGACCCGCACCGCCTTCAGGGTGTCGTACAACCGAGTGCTCTACACCCCGGAGTACGAGAACATCCTGGTCAGCTCGTCGCCCGAGGCGGCCGCGCTCGCCCCGCCGGCGATCCAGGAATCGCGCGCCCTGGGGGGCGGCAGTCTGCTCGTCCATTCCGAACTGCAGAACGCCTTCACCGTCGGCGCTCAGCAGGCGATCGGATCGAAGATCCGTCTCGACGTGGACTTCTGGCACCGGCAGTCGACCTACGCCGGCGACCAGGACCAGTTCTTCAACACCGGCATCGTCTTCCCTGTCGCGTTCTCGCGCGGCGACCTGCACGGCTGGGACCTGCGCTTGGATCTCGCTCCGACGGACGGGTTCCGGGGTTTCCTGTCGTTGGGCCACACCCGCGCGATCTACGTTGCGCCCCCGGTGGGCGGGCTGTTTATCGACCCGGCGTATCTCGGCTCCCTGACGGCCGGCCCGTTCATCATCGACCACGACGAGAACCTGGCGCTTCAGAGCGGCGTGACGTACGACTTCGGCGCGACCGGGGCGTGGCTCGGCGCGAACGTGCGCTACGACTCGGGCCTCGTATCCGGCGCCGCACCATCCGACCTGGTGGGTGACGCCGACAACTCGTGGGCGATTCCGTACATCCAGGTCACCGACAGCACGAACCTCAACCCGGATCGGATCAAGTCACGGACCATCTGGGACTTTTCGGCAGGCGCCGATCTCGCTCGCTACCACATTCCGTTCTCGGTCCAGCTCGACGTGCTCAACGCGTTCAACTACAAAGGCGTTTACAACATCCTCTCCACATTCGGCGGCACACACGTGATCCCTCCCCGGACCTTCGCTTTTCGGGTGCACTACCACTTCTGACGGGCGAGGGGATGCCGGCCACAGCGGTCTGCCGGCGTCCCCACCTCTTCCTTCCGCGGGTGCCGGTCGGTGAGGGCGCGTGACGAAACGATCGGGTCGAATCGAAGCGGACGCTTCGAGACGCGGAGAAGAGGCAGGGAGATAGGGCGGCTGTTCAGCTCGCGCCCGGTGTTCCGAACCGGCGGCGAATGGGAGCGAACTGCGGCACAGTCCGCTGACTCCAGCGCCAGGGCCCCAGATGACGCAGCGGGCCGCGAGCGAGCGGGCCAACAAGCTGAGGATGCATCCAGCGGAAGGTGCTCGCGCCTCGTCGCGGCTGAGACGATCGAGGGTTGATAAAAGTGAAGGCGGCCGGTGGCCGCCTTTTCTTGCCCGATTGGAACCTTCGAGGGTTCTCCGGAACTCAGCTGGAGAACGCTCCAACTTTGGAGGTTGTCCCTCCCGACGAGACACCGCCCACGTCAGCCATTCGGCCCACGGGGGTGGCGCTCGAAGACCCGCGAGCGCGGGCCTACTTCTTCTTCGCTACTTTCTTCACGGCCTTCTTCGGTGCAGCCTTCTTCACCACCTTCTTCACGGCCTTCTTCGGTGCAGCTTTCTTTACAACCTTCTTTACAGCCTTCTTCGCTACCTTAGCCTGTGGCATTGGTGCTCCTCCTTATTTCGATTATACACACAGAGCGCGCGTGTCAAGCCCAGGGCACGATGCCGCGGCGTCATGCGCGTCGCGCTCCATGCGTCGTTGTGGTGAAAGCTCCTCGAGGATCGTGTCTGCGGGAGAGAGATGGTTCGCTGCGATGGGTCTGCCACCGGTGTGGAACAGAACGGGCGTAGCGACTATCGTCCTGCACTGGCGGTTTCGAGCGGCGGTCCCCACTCGTCACTCGACGAGGATGCCGTCGAGGGCGAGTGCGTGTGCGATGCGCGTCGCGGAGTCAAGCGGCCGGCTTCGATGCGGTGAGGGCTTGCGCGGCGATGAAGAAGCGCGCACGCGTCATCTTTCGCGTGTGCGGCTGCGCTGTGCGTCCGTGCCCTCTGGTGCAACGCGTTCCTCCGTGCTTCGTGTCTTATAACAATCTCGGTGATGTTTCTCTTCCTGTCAACTCCGACCCGTTGTGGACCTCTCCGGCAGTCGCGCGTAGAGTGTGCCGGGAGGTGAGAGATGGCGGCGGTCAACCAGAAGTGTCAGCGCTGTCTTCGGGACGTTCCGGCGGGTGCCTGCTTCTGTCTGGTGTGCGGCGCGCGCGTCGCAGGCGCGCCGCGCGAGCTTCACCGCCGGCGCGACCTCGAGAAGCTCGCGGGAGTGTGCGCGGGCCTAGCGGACTACTTCGACCTGGACCCCACGCTCGTACGGGTCGTGTTCGCAGTCGCGACATTCTTCACCGGCATCCTGCCGGGCCTCATCCTCTACGTGATCCTCGCGCTCGTCATCCCGGCGAGGTAGAAGGTGTCCTCACCCTGGGGGGGCCTGGCCGTCGGGAGCGGTGGCACGCGCCGCATTCTGCGCCGTCCGCCGACACGACGACGGCTCGCCGGCCCGGGATCCGCGACATGGACCCATGGAGCGGAAGGGTCTATCGTTTCGGCATGAACGCCGAGCCAATCCTCGCGCCGCACCGTTCGGTTCGCGTGTTCCGGCCCGGGCCGCTTCCGGAGGGTATGCTCGAGCGGATAGTCCGCGAAGGGCAGCGGGCGCCGACCGACGCGACCGCCCAAATGTACTCGTTCGTCCGTGTCACGTCTGGGGACGTACGGCGGCGGATCGCCGAGTTCTCCGGCGATCAGAGTCACGTCGCGGCGGCGGCGGAGTTCCTCGTCGTCTGTGCGGACCTTCACCGACTCGAGGCTGTGCTCGAGAGCCGTGGGTGCCAGCCGGGCACCTATCCGGCGACTGGGCTCCACTTCGCGATCGTGGATGCGACGCTCGCGGCGCAGCGCTTGGTCGACGCCGCGGAGGCGCTCGGTCTCGGCACGGTCTGTATCGGGGGGATCCTCAACGGCATCGAGGAGCTTGTCGGCCTGCTCGCGCTGCCGCGTGGCGTGCTGCCGCTCTTCGGCCTGTGCCTGGGATGGCCCGGCGAGGCGCCGGTCGAGCGTCCGCGCGTCGACGTCGCCTCCGTACTGCACACGGATCGTTATCAGGGGCAGACGCCGGAGGCGATCTATACCGACGTCGCGACGATGGCGGCGATCACTCGAAGCGGGGACTGGATCGGGGTGCTGGCCCGCTACTTCGCGTCGGGCGGCACGATGGAGCAGCGCGAGGGTGCACTTCGGCGGGTGCTCGAGCGTCAGGGGTTTGCGTGGTGAACGGCAAGGAAGACGGAAGACGG
>Ga0182021_10001065_pt1 | contig 31149 bp, 27 predicted proteins | sample 612E3MmetaG_FD_120493 | JGI IMG/M metagenome (GOLD analysis project Ga0182021, IMG submission 120493) | Permafrost microbial communities from Stordalen Mire, Sweden - 612E3M metaG (Illumina Assembly) | ecosystem: Environmental > Terrestrial > Soil > Wetlands > Permafrost | place: Sweden... | reverse complement strand
CCGGCCCCCGGCCCCCGGCCCCCGGCCCCCGGCCCCCGGCCCCCGGCCCCCGGCCCCCGACTTTACCCCGGCCGTGCTACCATCTCGCCATGAAAAGGCTGCGTCCAGCCGTCCTGTTCCTGGCCTGCGCGGCGGCTTTGCCGGCTGCCGGCAACCTCGAGATCTTCTTCATCGACGTGGAAGGTGGACAAGCTACGCTGTTGGTTTCGCCCTCCGGCGAATCCATGCTGGTGGACGCGGGCTGGGCCGGCTTCAACCGCCGCGATGCCGGGCGCATCGCCGCCGCGGCCAAGGCGGCCGGGGTTAAGAAGATCGACTACCTGGTCGCCACCCACTACCATGCCGACCACGTCGGCGGCGTGCCGCAGCTTGCCGAACGGCTGCCCATTCGCAACTTCGTGGATCACGGCCCTCAAACCGAAACCACTCGAGATGCCCAGGTGCTCTACAACGCCTATAGCGCGTTCCGCGACAAAGGCAACCACATCCAGGTCAAACCCGGCGACGTCATTCCGATCAAAGGCATCGAGGTGAAGGTGCTTTCCTCGGCCGGCGACGTGCTGCCGGCGCCGCTTCCCGGCGCGGGCCAGCCCAATGCGGAGTGCGCCGGCTTCGAGCGGCATGAGGTGGATACCAGCGAAAACGCCCAGTCCGTGGGCCTGCTGATCTCCTACGGCGGATTCCGCATGATCGACCTGGCGGACCTCACCTGGAACAAGGAGTACGACCTGGTTTGCCCCGCCAACAAGATCGGCGCAGTGGACCTGTACCTGGTCTCTCACCACGGCATGGACCTCTCCGGCTCGCCGCAACTGGTGCATGCGCTGCACCCCCGCGTGGCCCTCGTGAACAACGGCGCGCGCAAGGGCGGCGCGGCTGAAACCTGGCAGACCATTCGCAGCTCGCCCGGCCTGCTGGACCTCTGGCAACTGCACTACGCCGTGGCCGCCGATAAGGACCACAACTCGCCCGATCCCTTCATCGCCAACGTGGACGAGATCTGCGAAGGCAAGTGGATTCGCGCGACCGTGCGGAAAGACGGAACGTTCACGGTGTACAACAGCAGAAACAAGTACGAGAAAAGCTACTGAGTACGCGATTTCGCAAATGTGATTGCGTATCCCGTGGTGGGGCAGGCGGTGCCGCCTGCCCGCGGCCGAGCGAAGCTCGCCGCGTCCCGCTGCGCGGGACGCCGGCGAGAGCAGGCGGCACCGCCTGCCCCACCAGGCTTTCGGAATACCTCACCGTAATTCCGAATCGGGGTACTGAGGCCCGCTACTTCTTGTTGGGCTTCGGCGGTGCGGCAGGGGTCTCTTTGGTTTTGTCGTCCGGTAGCGGCGGTATGGGATCGGTGTCGTACGTGATACCGGCTTCCGCCGAGTACTTGCGGTACAGGCGGAACTCCTCGTCGAGCCTGGTCAGAACCTCGCCGCCGGTCATGTAGACCTGCGACTTCAGCGGCAACAGAAAAGTATGTCCCGAGAGCTCCTGGTAATCGTAGTCCAGGACGTCGTCGGCCTTCTGGATGGGGAAGTCCGGCGGAATGTGCTCCGCGATGGTCGATACGCGCATCACCGCGTGCGTGTCGGGCTCCACTTCCACCAGACCCCGGTACGCCGTGACGATGCTGAGCTTGGCATCCTCCACCACGAGGCGGTATTGCGAGCGGGATTGCGACACGTGGTAGGCGAACGCCATGACCCGCTTGCCGCGCAGCGTGCCCCAGTGGTCCCACTCGAAACGGGCTTCGGACGACGGCTCGAAGATCTCGCGCAGCATGCTGCCGAACTCGCCGAACGATTTGCTGCCGCCCATCTGTTCGTAGTCCTTGTTGACGATGGTATTGTTGGCCAGCACCACCGTGTACTTCTCCTTCTGCTGGAAGTAGCTCAGGCGGATCTGCAGAACATCCTGCGCCTGCCAGGAAGGATCGCCGAGGGCGCTGCCGCCCCACCTGGTGCCGGGCTTGGGCGCCGCATAGCGGCGCGTCACCTGGGTGCAAATGAAGTCGGGCAGGTTCTTGCTGTAGTTCAGGGCGTAGTCGCGCACATCCGAGATGATGGCGGCCTGTTCCTCGGAAGTAGGCGGCGGGATGGGCGTGGGCGGGGCTTCGGGCGGAATGGGCTTGGCCGCCATCAGGCTTTTCGTCCGGTCGCGCAACGCCTGAAGCGCCTGCAAGGTCTTCTCCGCGATGCCGTAGCCCTGCAACTCCTCGATGGTGCGGTCGTCCAGGCGCTCGGTGAGCCGCACCTTGGCGAGGTATTTCGCCACCTCAGCGTCCGTCTGCTTCCCCTCCCGGATGAGCTGCTGGGAGGATTGAACGAAGCCGACCAACTCCCGCACGGTCAGACTCTGGGCCGTGGCGGCCAGCGAGACCGCGAACAGGGCAGCCAGAAGACGGTAGCGCATACGTATCCCTATCTTCTCATGACGCACGGCGGGCGCCCAGGTTACCGTACGCAAGCGGGCAGGCCAGGCGTGCCCGGCCCCTACTGGCCTATGGCCATCATGAGCGACGGCTTGCGCTGGTCGGAGATGGTGAACAGGTTTTCCGGGTAGCGGCGGAGGTTCAGAATCTGGGTGTAGATGGCCCCTTCCATGCTCGTGTTCAGAGCCAGGCCGGCCAGGTATTGCAGGCGTAGGTTGCCATCCCGGTTGATCTCGGCGCCGGCCAGCCAGGCTTTCAAGTCGCGGCCCTGCCCGGCATAGGTCGAGAGCAGCGAGAGCGCCGAGTTGAATCCCACCTCGCGCATGGAAGCGGCCACGCGCTCCTGGTCCGGGCGATCCAGCTTGGCTTGTAGTTGGTCCACGTCGATCTTCATAGGTTCGACTTGCCCCATCAGGACGGTGTCATAGCCGCCCCCGGCGGTGTCGTTGCCCCAAATGGTTCCGTTGGGAAAGACATCGAAAAACGTGGCCAGCTCGCTCTTCACGGTGCTTAAGTCGCTCTCGTAGAGGGGCACCCACTGGGTGACGATGCCGCCCGGGTTCAGGTGCTGCTTGACCAGCTCGAAGTACTCCCTGGAATAAAGCGTGGCGCTGCCCTTGACCCACGGATGAATCGGGTCGGAGGTGATCACGTCGAACTTTTCCCGCGTGGTCAGGACGTAGTGGCGCGCGTCGTCGTAGACCATTTCGACGCGCGGGTCGTTGAGAACGTGGTTGTTCTCGCGGCCGAAGTAGCGCGTCGCCACCGGGGGAATCATGCGCTCCATTTCGCAGATGACGATTCGCTTGACCTCGGGGTGCAGCACAAACGAGCCGGCGGTGACGCCCGCGCCGAACCCCACGACCAGCACCGAACGGGGCTTCGCGTGCAGCAGCGCGGGCATGTGGCCGAGCATGCGCTGCAGCCGCATGTCGTAGGGTTCGGTGGAAGCCTCCACTTTCCCGCTGACGTGGAACTGCACGGCCCCGTCGTTCCAGCGCGAGATGGCGATGGAGGAGTTCATGCCTTCGCCCGCGTAGAGGATTTCCGAGCTTTTCGCCGAGACCGTGATGCGGCGGCCATAGGCGATCAGCATGGAAGGGACCCCGGAGACGCCGATGGCCAGGAGAACGACGGCAATGGCGGCCGCGGCCAGCGCGAGCACGCCGGCCCTGGTCCGCCGAAGCGGCGCCAGCGCGAAGAGCGCGCTCACAGCGGAGAGCGCGATCAGGATGCGCTCGCAGCCCTGCGTGCCGATGGCGGGAATGAGGAGCATGCTGAACACCAGGGCGCCCACAATGGCGCCGGCGGTGTTGGCCGCGTAAATGCCGCCCACCATTCGTCCGGCATCGCGGCCGCGCGAGGCCACCGCCGCCAGCGCCAACGGGAAACTGGCGCCCCATAGCAGCGCCGCGGGCAGAATCGCCCAGGTCGTACGTGCCAGGTCGATCTGGAAGGTGAACCACGGGCTGGTGGAAAGCATCGGATTGATGGGCCAATAGGGCAGGGAATTGGCCAGCATGAAGGCGGTCCAAGCGACCGCCCCGGCGAGCAGCAGTTGGCACCAGCCGATAGCCATGCGCGGCCGGGCGACGCCCCGCACGAGCGCCGCCGCCACGCCGCTGCCGATCCCCAGGCCCGCCAGGAACACGGCCAGAATGATGGAAAACGTGTAGACCGTGGCGCCCAGAAGCAGCCCCAACAGACGCGTCCAAACCACCTCGGCGCCCAGCGCGCAGGCTCCGGATAAGGCGATGGTCGCGTAGATCGGCCAGGAACCGGGGGCAGCTTCCACCATCGGCGTGGCGGGCCGCTCTTCGGCGCCCGCCTGGTGCGGCGTCCTCGAAGCCATGCCGAAACCGACCAAAGCCACTATTCCGTTGATGGCCGCCGCTACCAAAGTGGCGGTTGTCATGTCGTGGACGCGCAGCAGATAGAAGCCCGCCAGCAGGCAACCGAACACGGCCCCGGCGGTGTTGCCGCCGTACAACAGGCCCATCCAGGAAACGCCTTGCGGAGTAGTCTCGAGCCAGCGCGAGGCGGCCGGCAGCGATGCGCCCATCAGCATGGTGGGCGGCAGCAGGCAGGCCGCCGCCACCACCGCGCGCAGCAGCATGGCCGGCAAACCGTGCCCCACCGCCGCCACGTAAACCCGGTCGACCAGGGGCATTCCGAACAGCACCAGGATTCCGCAGACGCCGATTCCCATTTCCACCAGGGCGTAGACGCGCAAAGGATGCCGCTCGCCTACGGCGCGTAGGCGCGGCAGAGCGACACTGCCCAGGCACAACCCGCCCATGAAGGTAGCCAGCAACACGGCCAGCGAAACCGCCGAAGAGCCGATCACCAGTTGCAACAACTGGTACCAGACGATCTCGTAGATCAGCGCGGAACAACCGCTGCCCGCGAACAGGAGCAATAGCAAAGGAAGGAAGCGGCGCGACGAGCCGGCGTCCGTGAGTTGGTTTTGGTCGGTCATTGAGAAGAGGGCCTGGCGTGCCCGGCCCCTACCATGATGGCATGGGTACGAACTTATCCTGGCAGGCGGGACGGGAATTCGCCGGTCCCTGGCCGAATCTCAGGTCCGCGTAATCGGCCACCATGGTTGTGTCCGCGAGGTACACGTTGTCGAACGTCATCCCCAGGCGGTGCTGGTCGTCGAATCCCTGCAAGGTAACCGTGCCGCCGCCCTCTACCCGCACATCGTGCAGCTCGATACCGGTGAACATGGGCAGCTTGTCGCCGCCCTTGCCGAAATGCTCGTAGTCGGTGTCCATCAGGATGGGGTTCCTGGTGTTGCGGATGCACACGTCGCGGTAGACCACGTCCTGGACCAGCCCGCCCTTGTTGGAGTTGGACTTGATGCGGAGCCCGTTATCGGCGCCGTCAATGGAGAGGTCGGTGACGCGGATGGAATCGGCCCCACCGTTGGTCTCGCTGCCGATGGACATGCCGTGCCCGGAGTAGAAATGGTTGTGCGCGATGGTCATGTGGGAGCAATGTGCGCCGGCCTTGATGGCCACGTTGTCGTCGCCAGTGGAGATGTAACAGCGGGTGACGGTGACGTTGGTGGAACCGCTGGGGTCGATGGCGTCGGTGTTGCGAGCGCCCTTCCCGGGCGTGTCGACAACCACGCCCCAGACCGTGAAGCCGTTTCCGCCGCTGTAGGAGACGTGGAAATTGGGGGAGTTCTTCATGGTGATGCGGTACAACGTGAAATCGTCGCAGCGCGAGAGCACCATCAGGCGCGGGCAATTCTGGCTTCCGCCGGCCCGAGCCTGTTCGGCCAAGTCCCACCAGGAGACGTTCTTCCCGATGAGCCTGGCCCACCCGCGGCCATCGATGAGGCCATCGCCCATCACGGCGGCGCCGGCGACATTGCGGCCGTTGATCAGGGCGCGGCAGCCGCCTCCCTTCGGGCTCACGACGCCGCAACTGCCGGGGCTGACCTCGTATACGCGCGGGTCGCGCGATCCGAACAAGATGGTTTTGGCGTCGATCCGCAGGGTGACACCGGCCCGCAGGTCGAGCGGGCCGGAGAGAAAGGCGTTGTGGGCGGCGTCGGCCTTCAGTTCGACGGCTTGGCCCTTCGGGCAGGCGTCGAGGGCCTTCTGGATGCGGTTGGTGTCGAGCTGGTCTTCGTCGGCGGCGGCGAGAGAAAAGGGGCCGGGGGCTGGGAACTGGGGGCCGGGGGCCAGGGGCCGGGGGCCGGGGGCTGGGGGCCGGGGGCCGGGGAGAGGAACGGGCGGCGTTTTAGTGTCAACCGCGGAGAGCTTGGCGACCAGGACGAAGCAGCTCGGCGGAATTACGGGTTCGGTAACGGTGCGCGTGTCCTGCGCATAGGTGGCGGACAGGCAGAGGGCGGACACCAGGAGAACACGGCGGGTTGATAGCCCGCCGCAGGTTACAAACCTGCCCCGCATGGCGGCAAGCCGCAAACGAGTGGTGGCGGTTCTCCGCGGTCGTGGCGGGCGCGTACAAGGGGCGGCAGGGCGGATTGAAAATCCGCCGCAGGATATAATCCTGCCCCACATTACGGTTCCAGGAAGAGGGGGCGGATGTGGCGGTCGAACAGGTTGCCGGTGACGTTGCGGGAGATCGACTCCTCGCATTGATCGAGCATGTTTAAGTAGCGGGCGCCCATCTTGGAGGCCACCTTGTAGCCTACGTGCAGCAACTGGCGGACATCCGGATTGAATCCGGGGTTGGATTGATCGTGGCGCAGGGCCGAGGTGTATTGCTCCGAGGTCCAGTCCTGGACCTCGGAGGGCGAGGGCAAGCGGTCGTAGTGGATGTCGATGACGGCGGCGTACGGCTCGCACAATTCATCGCGATGGGCGAACGCTTCGGAGTAGACCTCTTTGGCCAGCTTGAGCCCGTCGCCGCCGGCTTCCGCCAGCCCGATCAGCTCTTCGAGCCACGTGGTTCCGGCCGTCTTGAGGTGCACGCCGGCATTGAATTTGCGCAGCGCCGGCCGCATGAGCGGGTAGATGGAAAACTTGTCGCTGCCGGAATGGACGCTCAGCTTGAGGTTGCGCGGAAGCGGGTACTGCGCGGTAGCGTAAGCGATCACGGCCAGGTCGTCGTTGAACTCCTTGGCAAATTGCGCGAGATCGCCGACGTAGTCCACACCCTTGTTGAAGCGGCCTGTGAACTTGGGCGCAATGGTCTGGATGGGGATCTTTTCGTCGGCGATGGCCGCCAGAATGACGAGCAGTTCCGGGGGAGTCTGCGGCGAGTCGGTCTCGTCCATGGAGACTTCAGTCACGAAATGGTCGGCGCCCTTGCGTTCGGCGACGTGGCGATAGATGCGGCCGGCTTCCTGGACGGCAAAGAGATACTTGCCGGCGACGGCCTCGACCGACTGGCGCGTGGTGACGAACGGCTCGGCGATTCCGGGGACGCTCAACTGCCCGATCAGCTCCGGATGGCGGCCGACGAAGGCTTCGACGTCAGCGGCCGGGGCGGGCTGGCCGATGGCCGAGGCGACATCGAGGGTATAGAAATCGCTGGCCTCGATGAAGCGGTCGACCGTGCCCAAATTGATGTGATCGGCATCCACATGGTAGGGATGCTTCCAGGCAAGTTCCCGGACGGCGGCATCGGCGGCGGCTTTCACGCTGGCCGGCTCGGAACCGACGATCAGGTGCTCGCGATTCGACTTATTCCAGACGGGGATCACGGTGACACCGGGCTTGGAGGGCGTCCCGGCGGCCATGACGCAAGCTGTCAGTTGCGCCTTGGCCTGATGCGCGAAGCGGTCTCCCACTCCAATCGAGAACTTCTCTAGTGTAAGCATGATTACCGGAAAGACTCATTGTAGCGCTGGCGCCACATGATAGTATGAAACTCGAAATGCGGGGAGCCATGGTCTGTGCGGTCCTGGCGGCGGCACTGTGGGCGCAACAGGGACCGATTCCGGGCGAAGTGAAGACGCGGCTTGGCGCGCTGCTCCCCAAGGGCGGGAGTGCGGTGCGGTTCTACTCGCAGGACCTCTACCGGTACATGGACGGCGGCGCCGATATCTACCTTAAATACGGGCTGGTGGCGATGGCGCATCGCGAGTATAAGCGGGCGGGCGTGGACGCGACGGTGGATGTGTTCGATATGGGCGGGCCGCTGCCGGCGTTTGGGATGTATTCGGCCGAGCGCTCTCCGGAATATCGTTTTGTCGACATCGGGGCGGAAGGTTACAGCAGCGAATCGACGCTCAACTTCGTGCAGGGGCGCTATTACGTCAGACTGTCGGCGTTCGGCGAGGGGGCGGCGACGGCGCTCGACGACCTGGCGCGCGCGATCTCGCGGAGTATCGGCGGGGAGCGGTCGCTGCCGGGGCTGCTCGACATGCTGCCGCGCGAGAATCGCGTGGCGCGGTCGGAGAAATACGTGGTGGAGGCTCCGGCCGGACACGACTTCCTGGCGCCGGCGCTGACGGCCTCTTACCGCTTCGATGGGAAGGCGACCACGCTGGTGGTCTCGCTGGCGGCGGATGAGCGCGAGGCGAGCCGAAGAGTGGAACGGCTGCGCCAGTATTACGCCCAGCCGGGCGGTGACGCGATCTTCTTCGCGCGCGGGCGCGTGGTGGTGCTGTGTCTTCATCCGCCGGCGGGCGCGGAGGCGTTTCTGGACAGGGTGAAGCCGTGACGGGGCTGGATCGGAGACAGTTTCTGATGGCGCTTGTGCCGGCCGCGGCGCCCGCGCTGAGCATTGCCCACTACAAGTCTTCGCCGGCCGCGCCCGACGGCATCGCGGAGGAGGCGCGGCGGTTGACGCGGGGCGCCATCGAGGCGCTGGGCGGAATGGGGCGAGTCGTTTCCAAGGGCAACGTGGTCTGGGTGAAGCCCAACATCGCCTGGGACCGCCGGCCCGAACAGGCGGCTTGCACCAACCCCGACGTGGTCGCCGCGATCGTCGAGATGTGCTTTCAGGCCGGCGCGAAGAAGGTCGCGGTGGGCGACAACCCTTGCAACCCGGCGCAGCGCACCTTCGCGCGCAGCGGCATCCAGAGCGCTGCTGAAAAGGCCGGCGCGCAGTGCTATTTCATGGACGAACACAAGTTCCGCAAGATGGCGATCAAAGGCGCGCGGGTGCTGAAGGAATGGGAGATTTATCGGGATGTGGTGGAGGCCGACCGCGTCATCAACGTGGGGATCGTCAAGCAGCACAGCCTCACGGGGGCCGTCCTGGGGATGAAGAACCTGATGGGCGTGGCGGGTGGCGCGAGGAACCGGTTCCACCAGGATATTAGCAACACGGTCGCCGACCTGGCCGGCTTTGTGAGGCCGCAACTGGTGGTGCTGGACGCGGTGCGGGTGCTGGCGGCCAACGGGCCGGCGGGCGGAAACCTGGCCGACGTGAAACGCCGCGACACCATCGTGGCGGGCGTGGACCAGGTGGCGGTGGATGCTTTCGGCGCGACCCTGCTGGGACTGCGGGCGGAGGACATCGGTTACGTGGTGGAAGGCCACGCGCGCGGCCTCGGTAACATGAACTACGGGGCGCTTTCGCCGGTACGCGTGGAGGTATAGATGGCTCGCAGGACGCGAACAACGACGCTGGTGTGGCTGCGCCGCGGCGCGCAGTCCGCGTCCCTGCTGCTGTTTCTCTACCTGTTTCTGGAAACCGTGTACCACCCCATCAACCGGGTGGGCGGCGGGGTGAAGCTCTTCTTCCAACTGGATCCGCTGGCGATGCTGACGGACTGGCTGGCGTCGCACGCGCTGGCCGCGGGGATGTTGCTTTCGCTAGCCACGCTGGCGGTCACCTTCGTCTTTGGCCGCTGGTTCTGCGGATGGATTTGTCCCTTCGGCACGGTGCACCACGTGTTCTCGAGCATGGGCGGCGGAACGGTGAAGGCCAGGCTCGACAGCGGCGGGTACGGCGAGTGGCAGAAGGCGAAGTACTACGTGCTGGTGGTGTTTCTGGCGGGCGCGCTGCTGGGCGTCAACGTGGCGGGGTGGCTGGACCCGATTTCGTTCTTCTTCCGGGGAATGGCGGTGGCGGTGTACCCGGCGCTGAACAGCGCCCTGGACTCGACCCTGGTCAACGACTCCCTGCGGCGGCATTTGCTCGCGGTTGAGCAGCCACACTACTTCGGGAACGTGCTGATCGGGGTGCTGTTCGGGGTGGTCGTCGCTCTCAACTTCTACCGGGCGCGCTTCTGGTGCCGGTACATTTGTCCGCTGGGAGCGCTGCTCGGAATCGCCGGCAAGAACCCGCTGGTGCGCCTCGATAAGAGTCCGGACGCCTGCGACAATTGCCGCCTGTGCCTGGCCGATTGCCAGGGCGGCGCCAACGTGGGGAACACCCTCGAATGGAAACCGGCGGAGTGTTTCTACTGCTTCAACTGCGAATCGGGTTGCCCCACGCGGGCCGTCAGCCTCAGTTGGGGGACCAGCTTTCTGAAGCCGCCGAAGGACGCGAATCTGGACCTGGGCCGGAGGCAGTTGCTGGCCTCGGGCGTGGCCGGCGCCGGGGGAGCGTTGCTGTTCCGCACGCATACGCTGGCCGGTAAGCGCTCCTACAACCCCGAGCTGGTGCGGCCCCCGGGAGCGCTGGGCGAAGAGGAATTCCTGGCTAAGTGCATACGCTGCGGCGAGTGCATGAAAGTGTGTCCGACCAACGGCATTCACCCTACCTCGCTCGAAGCGGGGCTGGAGGGCATGTGGTCGCCGGTGATGAAGATGACCATCGGCTACTGCGAGTACGAGTGCACGCTGTGCAGCGAGGTCTGCCCCACCGGCGCCATACGGCCGCTTACGGTGGCTGAGAAGCAGAAGATCAAGATCGGGCTGGCGTACATCGACCGCAACCGGTGCCTGCCGTATGCCAGCGCGCGGACGTGCATCGTGTGCGAAGAGCATTGCCCGACGCCCAAGAAGGCCATCTGGTTCGAAGAAGCGCAGGTAACTACGGACCGGGGCGAGAAGGTTACGGTGAAGCAGCCGCGCGTCGATCTGGAACTGTGCATTGGATGCGGTATCTGCACGAATAAGTGCGTGATCAAAGGGCAGCCGGCGATATTGGTCGCGAGCGTGGGGGAGAGCCGGAATCCGGAGAATGGGGTGCTGCTGTGATTGGGGCGGGCACTCGAAGGGATCACCGGCCAAGCAGCGGCCGCAGACAGTGACGCGAGTCGGGGACAACCCGTCAACTGGGGCGGCGCTGTATACTGCTTGACATGACCTCGTCAATGTCGCGGAAGGGCGGGGCTCCGACTATAACCGCAATAGCGTGTCGCGCGCTGTTGGCGCTTCTAAGCTCACTTCTGTTCCGGCCCGCTTTAGCGCAGCCGGCTCTACAGCACAAGTACGTGATCTGCAGTGGCACGGAATCGGAGAAGCTCACCTCCGGGACGCTCTGGCTGTATAGCTATTCCTGGTACGGCCTACAACACTTCAAGCTCGCCAGCATTCAGAATGGCCTCGCGGTCGTGCCGCTGGACGTAAATCGATTAAAGCGGGAAGTGGACCCGCATCCAAACACCGATGCCTATGTTCTGGTCGTTCAGACAGGCGAGCACATGTGGTACCGAACGCCCGACATCCCTCAAGACCGTTTCTGGACCGACCTACCGGGGGCCATAAGCTCGCTCGGTAAGACAACCACGCTGCCGACGCGCGAGACGCAGTTGATTCTACCTCCGCCTACCAAACGCCATATCACGCTGCTCTACCCGGACGGACGGCCCAAGGCAGGGATGGATCTCACGGTGTCAGAATTTCTCTGGAACTACAATCACTGCGCCGGCCATGAGGGTCTGCCATTAGGAAGCTTCCGGACCGACGAGAAGGGAACAATTGAAGTTTTGGCACCGCTCGTTCCGCTGTACCTTGACGTGGAATACTTCCACAATGTTGGCACCGGACCCGCCGGCGTCGCGTACTCGGCGAACAGCGGGATGAAAATTGGCCCCGAAGAAACAGTGGTGGCCAAGGAAGAATGGGAACTGCCGGGCATCACCGTTGAACTGCGGGTCCTGACCGCTTCGGGGCAGCCTCGGCCGGATGTGGACGTGGGTGGAAACTGGAGCACCAATACATGTGGTGGTGGGGACCGAATTGCCCGGACGGATGCCAGGGGTATCGTAAGGCTCGACTTGGACGCGACCTTCACGGCGTTAGGTCTGATGATTGGCGGCCCCTACAGCGCCGGAGATCGCGAAGGCGACAAGAACACACGCGAGTTGACCGACGCCGAACTGCATGAGCTTTTTTCGAAACGTAAGCTGACGATTCGGTGGAGCCCGGTTGCGGGGCAGGTTCCCCCGATGCTGGCCCGTCCGTTAGGCTATTGGACCTCCGCTCCGGTGGACTGCGCGAACGTGAGCGGAAAGTGGGCCGACCCGGAGAACGGCGGAACCTGGACCCTCAACCAGACCGGCGATGATATCACCGGTTCCTTGACTATGTTCAAAGGGAACTGCGGAAGCGTAACGTGGCAGGTAACCGGGACGCATGAACGGTGGAGTGGCTAGCTTGACCGCCGCTAAGCCCGAACCATCCATGAACCAATGCGGGGTCGCCGCTGCGGCGTCGACTACCGTAGCCCGTGCCCCATACTGCAACACGACCGGGCACGGTAGAACGGAACCCGGAAAATAGACCGTTGAGCGCGTACATACCGGCGCTGGCGCCGTTTTCCGATAACGGTCTTAAAGTGGGTTACCGGACCCTGGCTCATGCGCCACTTGGCCGTAAACGCCCGTTGGAGCGATATGCCGTGCCGCGTGCGGGATCCTGCACTATCGAATCGTTACCACATCCCCGGCCCCGATCGAAACGATCACGGAAGTCGCTGCCGGCACCAGGAGCGCCAGATCTCGCAATCGATTGGTTGGCCCACATAGGATAACCAGGGCAATCCTCCTGCCGCTCAGATTCTGTTGGTCCGGAATGTTCCGATCGACTGTAATCAGAACATCAAAACCGGCTGCCTCGGCTGCTTCCAGGAGCCGTCCGTTCTTCAAGCCCGCCAGATTGGCGAAACGGGCGGTTTGGCAATCGTGGCCGGGGAACAGAAGGCGCAGCCGTTCGTCGACACATTCATCGACCAGGAGCTTCATGAGGCCCGTGCGAGCAGAAGTCTTCGGGCTTCCTCCAGCGCTTCCAAGGCCAGAGCGCGCGGAACGGTTGGAAACCCCAGGAGGAAGTTCTCCAGGGTGTCCCCTCCTTCCAGGTATTCGAAGAGCGTCTGCGCGGGCACTCGCGTTCCCCGGAACACGGGTACGCCATGCATCGTTTCTGGATCCACAGTGATCGCGTGCGCCACGACTTCATTATCGCTCTGTTGGCAAACTGCGGGCTACGTCCCGCTCCGGCCGCGGTCCACTCGGCCGAGAAACGCCCATTCCGCCCTTTGATCGATCGGGGCAGCACCGGTATGCAGTATTTCAAGGGGACACGAGATGCCGGCCGCCCATGATTTGCTCCTTGAGCGGATCACCGTCGATTCCGACGTGCGGTTCGGGAAGCCGTGCATTCGCGGTCACCGGATCACCGTTCAGGAGATTCTGGAGTGGCTGTCGGGCGGGGCTTCCCAGCAGCAAATTTTGGCCGATTGTCCTCAGCCGCGTACGCCGCCGAATTGGCGGGGCGCAAGGTCTCCGGAGGATTAGGCTCCTCTTCGACGAAAGCCTATCGCCGAGGCTGGTTCTATTATTGCGGGACCTATTCCCCGATTCCGGGAGCGCGCTTCTGAACGGGCTTGCCCGTACCGGCGACCGCAGGATGCTGGACTAAGGGACCGCGCAAGAATAACTTCTCAGCCACCGGCGTGGCGCAGAGTCTCACTCTGCCGCGTCGCGACTCCTCGGGACGCGGCAGGCAGGAGTGCCTGCGCCACATGGCCCGCGCTGTCAATGTGAAGTTATTCTTGCGTGGCGCCTAAGCCGCCGCTCACGACTTCATCCCGGTCTCGACAGACAGCCATTTTCGAACGTCTGTTAAGGCAGGTCCCCGGCGCCAGGGTCGTGATTCTCCGTTCCTGCGATTACCCGACCGAGGTTGCGGCCGAAGTGCTCCGGCGCAATGCGATCCGGATCGCTGCGCTGCCCGGTTCCCAGGATCATTTGTTCATTCTCGACCGGTAGCGCACCAGGGGTTTGCCGGAAGATATCAAGCCTCTATATAATCGAAGCATATGAAGCCGCTCCTGATCCAATTGGATGAACGGACGCTGGTTGCGCTGAACCGCGTAGCCGCCCCTGAGAAACGACGAAGATCGGAGTTTATTCGGCAGGCGATTCGCCGGGCGGTGCGTCAGGCCGAGTATCGCGCCATGCGCGACGCCTACCGAAAACGGCCGGATTCGGCACAGGACGCGGACGACTGGTCGACGCCCGAGGAATTCAGGCAGTGAGACAGTTCGAAATCTGGTGGGCGACTTTGCCGGCACCGGCCGGGCGCCGGCCGGTGCTGCTGTTGAGCCGCAACGACGCCTACGGTTACCTGAGCAAATTCGTGGTCGCAGAGATCACCACGACGATTCGCACGATTCCCGTGGAGGTGCGGCTGGGCAGGCGGGAGGGGCTGCCGTCGCCTTGCGTGGCGAACCTGGACAACATTCGCACCGCGGCGCGACAGTGGCTCGATTCCCGCGCGGGCACGCTGGCGCCATCGCGGCACAGCGAGGTGAAGCGCGCGTTGGGATATGCTCTCGGATGGGACGAACTGATTGACCTCGGCTCGACGCCTTCCGGTTGACACGGGTACCGAATGGCTCAGGCCCCCGCGGGGGGGCATTGGATGGTATTCCGGCGCGCGGCGCGATATCCTCGAATGCATGGCCGATCATAGTTTGCGCGACGTGGGCGGCACGCCCGGCGGGTTGGGCTCGTTCGTCATCGGCCTCATTCTGGCATGCGTGGGCGGATACCTGCTCACCAACCAGGTGATGGTCACCAGCTCTTATTGGAACCTCTATGGCACGAACAGCTTCGGAATCACGCTGCTGCCGATGCTGATCGGCGTGGCGATGCTCTTCTGGAATGGCCGCAGCGCGCCCGGCTGGCTGCTCACGGTGGGGGGAGGGTTGTTTATCCTGGCGGGTGTGATTGCGAACCTCCACATCTACTTCGCGCCCACCAGCCTGTTCAATACGATTGTGATGCTGGTGCTGCTGGTAGGCGGACTGGCGTTGATTGCGAAGGCCCTGCGCGGAGCGTAGCGCCGATGGGCCATGCCAAGCCGTTGACACTCCTTTCGATCCTGTTGGCGTTGGGGATGGGACCTTCCCGGCCGACCTCGGCGGTGGGCGCCGACTGCTTGTACGAGTGCGAAGGGCCCATCTGCGCCGATTTTGGGAACAAGGCCGATTTCTGCCAGGAAATCAGGGCCAAGTGCCAGGCGAGGTGTTCGGGGCGAAGGTGGTGGGGCGCCATCGCTTACAGCGCGAAGGATAAAGGCGCCGGCTGGTCGTACGAGTGGAACGACCTGGACGGAGCCAAGAAACAGGCCATGGACCGTTGCAAGGTACGCGGCGCGGCGTGCAAGTTGATGGCCTGGTTCGAGAACGAATGCGGCGCGGTGGCGGCGGATGGCAATATCGCGACCTGGGGAACGGCTTACCTGAAGCAGAACGCGCAGCAACGGGCCCTGCTGGAATGCAAGAAGGCCGGCGGGAAGAAATGCGCGATTGAAGCCTGGGCGTGCTCGAAGATGTAGAGGCCGCCGTGCAAAATCCCGGCTAAACTGTTAGGTCGGTCTTCTCATTATGTTGGTATTCCAGTTGGGGCTGCTCCTCTGCCTGCTCATGGTATGCAGCTTTGCGCCGGGGTTCTACTGCGTACGCAGGCTGCCATGGGGCCCCATGGAGAAGCTCTCGGGCGGCATCGGCCTGTCGCTGGTGCTGCTGTATCTGGCGTCCTGGGGCATCTACTGCTTTGGCCCGCGCGAAGCCGGCGGCGCTTGCGCGGCCATATCCGCGGTCTGCGTCTTGCTGGGCATCCTGGCCCGCCAAGAGATCCGGGCACTGATTGGTTCATGGCGCGTTCGCCGGGCGGTTCTGGGGCAGGCGTTCCTGCTTCTGTGGGCCATGGTAATGCTGGCGGCGATCCGGCATTATTCCGGACTCGGCTGGGGCGGAGACTGGTTGGAGCATTTTCAGCGGTCTTTATTCTTCCTGCACCGTTTTCCCGGGGATACGCCCATATTGGGCGGGTATAGACTGCCCGCCAGACCGCCCATGATGAACGTGCTGGCGGCGTTCTTCCTGGCTCAGACTCAGGACCGCTTCGAGCTCTTCCAGGCGATCAGCGCATTTCTCAATATGCTGGCGTTCCTTCCGTGCTGCCTCATGCTGCCGGCACTGGGCCTGGGGCGGCGGCCAAGAACGCTGCCTTTGGTGGCGCTCTTCGCGGTGAGCCCGGTGGTGATGGAGAACGCCATGTACACCTGGACCAAGAACCTCTCCGCCTTTTTCGTGGTCCTGGCGTTTTGGTTCTATCTGGCCGGTTGGAGGAAGAACGACCGGGCGCGCATGGTAGCGGCGTTCTTAGCCTTGTCCGCCGGGCTGCTGGTACACTACTCGGCCGGCCCCTACTGCGTATTGCTGGGGTTTCATTACCTGCTGCGGGTATTTTGGAAACGGCCGCGCAAGTGGCGGGAACTGGCCGCTATTGCCGTCCCCTGTGGGCTGTTGCTGGGCACCTGGTTGGCCTGGTCGGTGGCGGAGTACGGGAGCAAGGCGACCTTCCAGTCGAATACCTCGGTGACCGCCGCGCGGGGGTACCAGGGCAACAACCTGGTGAAGATCGGTGCCAACCTGGTGGATTCGGTTGTGCCGTATGTGCTGCGAAGCGGGCTGGCGTATACCAGCCAGTCCAATCCCGCGGGGGTCCTTCGCGACAACGCCTTCGGGTTCTACCAGGTGAACCTGATTTTCGGGATGGGCCTGGTGGGAGGTCCGATGGTGGTGTGGCTGCTATGGGGGTTCGTGCGGCGCCGCGCTCCGGGCTTGCGCGAATGGCCATTCTGGCGCGTCCTGATACCTTGCTCGGTGATTGTCGGGATCGCCGTAGTGGGCGAGAGGGACCACATGGGTTCCGCCCATCTGACCTTGCTGCCCATGGAGATGCTGGGTCTGTCGTTGATCGCGGCGGCCTTTCCCTGGAAGCGGCTTGCGGCTATCGCCATCGTGGCCGGCTGCTTCGTCGATTTCTCGCTGGGAGTGTTTTTGCAGGCCCACCTCGAAGCGCTCGAAAACACTCCGCAGCGCACCGTTTTCACCACCGGCCTGAATCTTGGGTACGGGGTCTTCCAGTCGGGATCGCCCACCCCCGACGGGCTCTCCGAAGTAGCCTGGGGGAACTGGTTCGACAAGCACCGGTTCGCCCTCTCCCGGCGGTACCTCGACATCCTCGCCGCCCAAAAACCACCCGACGCCGAGGGCCGGGAGGTTGTGTCCCGGGCGCAGGCGCAGCTCCGGCGGAATATGAGCGAGGACGCCCTGCTCTGGCAGGGCTGGTGGGCGCGTCACAACAACACGCTCGACTTCCTGGGCGACGATGTCGCGGGCAAATCCGGCGATGGCGCAGTGGTGCCGCAGGCGGTGCTGGCGATTCTATTCCTGGCCCTGATGGGTGCGCTGGTGCGCGAGATGCGGCCCAAGGCGCGCGCCGGCGATCAGGATCGCCAGCGTGGCAACCAGGTAGGCAAGCCACAGCGCCGCCAGCCACGGCGCGGATAGCGCGGCGCCCTTATAGACCACCAGCCGTTCGAACGCGTTCCCAACGCCCACCCTTCGCAAGTCCGCCAGGTGCAGCGCGGCGATAGCCCCGCTGGCCTTATGCACGATCATCCCGCTGTAGTACGGCATGGCGACGGCGTGCACGGTGTAGAGGTCGAGCAACCCGAACAGGAGCACTCCGCCAAAGGCCACCCAGCCGTGAACCCGCGCCGGCAGCACGCTATACAAGCCCGCAAAGCATAGCGCCACTTCCGCGCCCACCACGGCGTACAGGTACCAACCTCCGCTGGTGGCCATCCCCTTACTCAGAAAGATCAGCAGCACGTCGTAGAGCAGCCCCATCCAGAAGGCCGTGTAAACGGCCAGCAGGGTAAGAGTGGCCGGCTGGCGCAGCCGCCGAAGCAAACCGACCGCGGCCAACAGGACGACGGCGTAGAAGACGTGGTACATCCAGGCGCGGACGGTCAGGCCGCTCCAACCTCCGAAATAGAGATGCGAGAAGAGGATGGAATCGATGGCGGTTCCCCAGGGGACGGTGGCGGCGCGCCCGATCATGGAAGTGTGGCTCATGCCGCGCAACATGAGGGATTCGCTCAAACCGGTGAGCGTCCCGGTGGAGAGCAGGTTATGCGCGTACCACCACCCCGCGATCAGGAGGGACTCGGAAGCGGCCATCAGACCGCAGAAGACCACCGCCCGGCGTCTCCCTGGCGCCCGCCACAGCTCGCGTGCGAACAGCAGCGCCAGGGCGGGAATCGCGGTCAGAAAATAGGCCTTGGCCAGCAGACCGAGGCCCAGTACCAGCCCCAGCACGGCCGCCAGCGAATAGCCGATGCCGGTGCGCACCAGCTTCAGCGCGATCCAAGTCAGGAGAGTAAACAGGACCACCGCGACGCACTCGTTGCCGACGCGCGCGAGGTCGATGGCGAATTCGGGCATGACGGCGGCCACCGCCGCGCAACCGAGGGCGGCGCGGTGGTCGCGGAACAGCTCGCGGCCAACCAGGAAGATGAGGGGAATGACGAGCGATGCAATTAGCGAGCCGAGCCATCGCAGCGCCATCACTTGCCCGGCCAGGCTTAGGCCGCTCGCTAGGCGGAGCACCGGCGCCATGATCCAGTAGTAGAGCGGGGGCTGGAACGCTTCGTAGGCGGTCAAATTGCCGGCGCCCGGTTCCCGGCTCCAGTGGGGTGGCATGGCTTGAAACTGCCCTTCCCGTTGTTGCCGGGCTTCGGCTGGCAGGCTCCAGTACTGGTCCTCGGTCAAATACGGCGGAGGGTAATGGCGCAGATCCCAGGGCAGGGGAGCGAGCTGGAGCGACGCCTCGACATCGCGCGGGATGGGGCTATCTCTCGCGGGCAGCACTTCGCCGCGCACGGCCATGGCCCGAATGACCGCGAAGTGGGCCCATTCGTCGAAGCCCTCCCAGAGCGGGAGCATGGCGGAATAGAAGGCCAGGCGCGCCAGAAAGCAGCCCCAGATCAGCGCCAGCCACCAGCGTGTGCGCATGGGAGTTTTGATTGTCGCATGCCCGCCGCGTCTTAGAATAGGGCATGAATCGCCGCGAGTTCATCGTCATGCCGGCCGCCGCCATGGCCGGTCCCCTGTTAGCCGCCGAGGCGGAGGTCCCGTGGCAACGGAAGATCCGCCGTCTCGGCCAGCTCAATATGACCGAACACGATCCGGTCGTATTAAACGTCGAGGAGTGGGCGGACTATTGGGCCAGCCTGAAAGTGGACGCCGTCCTGGTGAGCGTCACCGGGATACTGGCTTTCTATCAAACCAAAGTGCCGTTCCACCGGAAGGGCAAGTTCCTGGGGGAGCGGGATTTCTTCGGCGACTGCTGCGCCGCCGCCAGGAAGCGCGGGCTGCGCGTGATCGCCCGCATGAGTCCGGACTTGAATTGGGAAGACGCGGTCAAGGCGCATCCGGAGTGGTTCCAGCGCGACGCCCAAGGCAATGCCAAGCACCACACCGAGGACCCCAGGTTGTTCCCGACCTGCATGTTCTCCACCTACATGACCGATTACATGCCGGCCATCATGCGGGAAATCAACTCGCTCTACGATGTGGACGGCCTGTTCACCAACGCCTGGCCGCCGCTGGGAGCCATGCCGGTCTGCTATTGCGACGAGTGCCGGAAGCTGCCGAGGGCGGGGACTCTGGCCTATTGGGACAAGTTCAACGAACGCACCATGTACCTGTGGAAGCTCTACGATTCCATCGCCAAGGAGAAGAAGCCGTCGAACTTTTATTTCGCCAATCTCGGCGGCGGCATCCGTTCCACCGCGAACCTGGTCGAGCTCGGAGAGATCTGCGAGTGGTTCCAATGCGACAACCAGGGTCGCGGCGGAGACGACACGCCCATCTGGGAATGCGCCCTCCAGGGCCGCGTCTGCAACGCCGTGCAGAAGGGCAAGATGGCCACCAATGTGACCGCCGCATGGTCCACCGGCCGTCCGCGTTGGCGCAACGTCTACAAGTCGCAGCAGGAAGAACGCATGTGGCTGAATGAGACCGTCGCCGCGGGCCTGGTGCCGTATCACCACATCATCGGCGGCGAGAACGGATTGGGCGAGGACCGCCGCTGGCTGGAGCCGGCGCACCAGTACTTCAACTGGATGGCCAGGCACGACGCCCACTTCGTGAACAAGCGGTCGGTCGCCAATCTCGGCGTGGTCATGGGCCAGCGGACGCACCTGTTCTACGCCCCGCCGCGCGGCGCGCTCATGCGGCAGTACATGGACGGCATGTACTACGCCCTGCTCGAAGGCCGCTTTCTCTTCGATTTCGTGCATGAAGAGAAACTGGCGACGGAAGATCTGAAGAAGTACTCGGCCCTGCTGCTCCCCAACACCGCGCTGCTCAGCGACCAGCAATGCCGGCAATTGCGCGCATACGTGGATGGCGGGGGCTCGCTGCTGGCCACCTTCGAGACCAGCCTGTATACCGAGCGCAACGAGCGCCGCGCCGATTTCGGCCTGGCGGACGTCCTCGGCATCCGCAAGGCTGGCGATATCGTTGGCACGAACGGCAACGCGTACCTGGCGCGCATCGAAAAGCGGCATGCCATTCTGAATGGCTTCGCCGGCACCAACTGGATCCCCGGCGCGGAAAACCGCGTACCCGTGGCGCCGGTGGAGGGGCCTATCCTCACTGTGGTGCCCGGCTTCGTGGCGTACCCGCCGGAATTGTCCTACCCTTCGCCATCGCACACGGACGAACCGGCGGTGGTGGTGCGCGAAAAAGGGAGCAGCCGGCTGGTCTACTTCCCCGGCGACATCGAGCGGACCATGTGGCAGTCCGGCCATACCGATCTGGCGCGGCTTCTGCAAAACTCCATCCGCTGGGTGGCGGGCACAAATCCACCGGTGACTATCGAGGGCGAGGGTGTGATCGAGACATTCGCGTGGGAGACCGAGGCCGGTTTCGCCGTCCACGTCCTGAACTACACGAATCCCGCCATGCACCGCGGCTGGATCCGGAATTTCTATTCGATCGGCGCGCAAAAAGTACGAATGACACTGCCAGCCGGGAGACGCGTGACCCGCGTGGAACTGTTGCGGGCCGAAACGGACATCCCGTTTCGGACCGCCCCCGGCGCCATCGAATTCACCATCCCCGGAGTCCTGGATTACGAAGTTGCGGCCATCTATGCCACCTGAGGTGGGGCATGCTTGGGCATGCTTTAGCTTGCCCAGTCCCCGTAACGCCGGCGATCTTGTCGCCGGTGTTCTTCCCAGTCCGCACCGCCCCGACGGGCATGATTCTAGGTCTTGGGGAGCCAAATAGCCCGTGACGAGTGATTCCGCCGCGTACTCACCCCAGGTGCTGAGAACACCGGACGCGTTTGAGCGCGGCGAGTTGTGGCGCGCTCGTCTGGTCGTCGGCGCTGGTGCGGGCGTAGCCGTATTTCATCCCGCCCATTTTGACCCTGACCTATGACATACGTCAAGGCCCCGACTGGCGCGGGTTCCGGCGATGTGTCAGGACCCTCCCCTTGCGAAACGTCGGGCACGTGCGTCTTTACTCGCCGGGGGTTTTCTTCCGGCTGAATGTGCCGCACTCAACTGCCTGAAACGAACCGGGGACAGCGCCATCAATCGCGGCGAGAATCTGCGGAACGTGGTTCTTGACGATCGGCCAGTTATTCGTCGAGAGAGCCACAATCGCCAGTCGCCGCCCCGTGAGGTTCTGCTCATAGACAAGGCTCCGATCACCGGCAACAAAAACCTCAATGCCGCTTTCTTCCGCGGCTCGCAGCAGTTCGCCGTTTTTCAGGTCGCCCCATCGCATGTATGAAGCCGTGACGAACTCGTGCTTGCCGGGCGTCCCGAGATTGGTTCTTAGCTTGTGCGGTAGATTGTGATCGAGCAGAACCCTCACGGCAGGCGCTGTCCGCGGTGCGCGTGGGCAAACGAAATAAGCTGCTGAATGGCGGTCAGCGGCAAGTCGGGATAATTCTCTTGGATTTCTTCAAGCGGAGAACCAAGCTCGGCGTCCTGGACGATAGTATCCGCGAGAATACGGGTGCCGCGCACAACGGGGCGCCCCGACACCTTGCCGGGTATTCGTTCGACCAGTTTGCAACCAGTCCAATCGATGTAGCTACCCAGGTTTGCCACGTGGTCCATCGCTTAAATTCTACCGCAGTCCGATTGGCGGCCTAGATGGTCATGGCGGTGTACCCGCCGTCCACGCGCAGAATCGACCCCGTGACAAACGAAGCCGCCCGCGGCGAAGCCAGATAGATGGCCGCTCCCACCAGCTCGGCACTTTCGCCGAACCGTTTCATGGGCGTGTGTCCCATGATGCTGGCCACGCGGTCTTCGGTGAGGATCTTGCGGTTCTGCTCGGCCGGGAAGAAGCCGGGCAGGATGGCGTTGACGCGGATGTTGTGGGGCGCCAGATAATTCGCCAGGAACTGAGTGATTTGGTTCACGCCCCCTTTGGCCACCGAGTAGGTGAACACCTTGGAGAGCGGCGGTCCGGAGGAAGCCGAAGAAATGTTGATGATGGAGCCGCCGCGGCCGGCATCCACCATGGCTTTGCCGAACACCTGGCAGGCCAGAAAGACGCTTTTCAAATCGATGTCGATGATGCGCTGCCATTCCTGTTCGGAGATCTCGAAGAAGGGCGTGGCGGAGTTGACCCCGGCCGCATTGAGGAGAGTATCCACGTGCCCGAAGCGTTGGAGCACGGCAGCCAGGGCCTTCTCGAGATCGGCCTTGCTGGTAGCATCGCACGGGATGCCGATGGCCTGGCGTCCGAGCGCGGAAATGGCCGTCGCGCGGGCTTCGGCGGCTTGCTGGGACACGTCGAGGATGGCGATATCGGCGCCGGCCTGCGCCAGTCCGGTGGCCATGGCCCCGGCGAGGACTCCGCCTCCTCCGATCACCACGGCTACCTGGCCGGCGAGAGAGAAAAGTGCGTCTTCAGACATGTCTAGATGGTAGCAGTTGGCAAGTGGGGCAGACGATGGGCTTTGGGTGCCCGCCAATGGGTCGAAGAAGCAGGCCGCCTGGCAGGCGGCTGGACCCGCTGAAAGCGAGTCCGCAGGCAGGATTGCCTGCCCCACATGGGCAAACAGAGATGGCGATTCTCCGCGGCCGTGGCGGGCGCGAAGTACATTGCGGCAAGGGCGATGGGCTGCCCTCACTCGGCCAGAGCGTCCGCCAAATGAGGTTGATAGATGCAGCGCGGGTCCTCGGCCAGGAAATCTCCGGTCAAGGCGTAGGCGCGCGAGCGCGAGCCGCCGCAGATGTTGCGGTATTCGCAGATGCCGCACTTACCGCCGCGCTGGCTGGTGTCGCGCAGAGAGAGGAACAGGTCGGAATTGCGGTAGACATCGGTGAGCGAATCGCGCAGCACGTTGCCGCCGCTCACGGGGAAGAATCCGCTGGGGAAGATCTCGCCGGTGTGGGAGACGAACACGAAACCCTTGCCGTCGCTGACGCCCGCGGTGCGCCACGCCACTCCCCTGGCGTTGGGATTTTCGGCGATGCCGTGCTCGGCCTTGGTGCGCTGCGCCACGTAGCGGCGGTAATGCATGGCCTCGGTGGTTTTGACGCCGAAAGGCGCGGTTTTCGAAAGCTCGTACATGAACTCGAAGACCCTCTCGTATTCCGGGGCCAGCAGATCGTCGCCCTCCTCGGCGCGGCCGGTGACGATGAGGAAGAACAGGCTCCACATGCGGGTGCGCACCTCTTTGGCGATCTCGGCGACCTCCGTCAGGCGGGCCATGTTGCGCCGCGAGACGGTGGTCTGAAGCTGGGTGTCGAGCCCGATATCGCGGGCGTGGCGCAGGGCGAACATGGCGCGTTCGAAGGTGCCCGGAATGCCGCGAAACTCGTCGTGCGTAGCGGCGTCCGGCCCGTCGAGGCTGATGGCCATGCGGGCGACGCCGGCCGCCTGGAAGGCCTGAATGGCTTCGGCCGTCAGCAGCGGCGTGGCGCTGGGGGTCACATTGGTGCGCAGTCCGATCTTGACGCTGTAGCGGATCAGATCGTAGAGGTCGGGCCGCTTGAGCGGGTCGCCGCCGGTGAAGACCATGAGCGGCTCCCCGAAGGAGCGGATCTCATCGAGGAGGCGGAATCCCTGTTCGGTGCTAAGCTCGGCCGGGTGCCGCTCGGATTGCGCGGAGGCCCGGCAATGCACGCACGCCAGGTCGCAGGCCTGAGTGACTTCCCAGATGACCAGCATGGGGGCTTGATCGAAGTTCATTCAGATTCCAGTCTAGCGAAAAGACCGAAGAAAAACACCACACCGACGCTGGCCGCTGGTAGACGGCGTGGGGCATTTGCCCCAGTTGGGCGCGAGCCAACGCTTTGTGGATAATAGATGGTTGATCCGCATCGCGAAAGGCCGATGAAGACCAGCCGGAAAAAGGGTATACCTCGAGTCACGCCACCAGCAGCCGCGAGTGAGCGTCCCAGCCCCGCCGTCAGCCGCGAAATCCGGTGGCGCCGCGCGCTTTCCATACTGGCATTGTGGGCCTTCGCGCTGCTCCCGTATTCCAATTCCTTCCGGGCCGGCCTGGCGTTTGACAATGCCGCCGTGATTCTGGGCGATTCCCGAATCCGCGCCGCGACGGCGGAGAATTTCCAGCTGATCCTGACCGACGAGTATTGGTACCACCAGGTGAACAGCGGCCTATACCGTCCCTTCTGCACGTTGACCTACCTCTTGAACTACGCCATCTTCGGCAACGGCTCCCATCCGGCGGGCTATCATTGGGTCAATTTCGCGCTGCATGCGGTCAACATCGCCCTGGTTTATCTGCTGGGGCTGCTGCTGTTCCAGGGAAGCGGGCGGAAGGAGCGCCTCGCCCTGGCCCTGGCCGCCGTTTGGGCGGTTCACCCGGTGCTCACCGAGTCGGTCACCAACATTGTGGGCCGCGCCGATCTGCTGGCCGGGTTCGGCGTGCTGGCCGGTCTGCTTTGCCACGTCCACGGAGGGGCGGCGTCGGGCTGGCGCAAGATCGCCTGGCTGGCCGGCCTGGCACTCGCCACGGCCATCGGGCTGTTTTCGAAAGAGAGCGCCGTGGTGGTGCTGGCCGCCATGGCGATTTACGATTTCGTATTCCACCAAACCTGGCGCGCCCGTGCCCCCGGATACCTGGCGCTGGCGGTGTCGTTTCCGGTATTTTTCTACGTCCGCGGCCAGGTTCTTGCCCAACTCGTCTCACCGCTGATTTCCTTCGGCGATAACCCTCTCACTGGCGCCGGGTTCTGGACCGCCCGGTTCACCGCCGTGAAGGTCCTTGGGAAGTACTTGTGGCTGTTGCTGTGGCCCAGCCGCCTTTCCTGCGACTATTCCTACAACCAGATCCCATTGTCTACTTGGGTGGACTGGAAGACCCTGGCCGCCGTGGCCGCCTGTCTGGCCCTGGCCGCGGTGGCGGTTGGCTGTTACCGCCGCGCCAAACCGGTCTTCTTCTTCATCGCGTTCTTCTTCGCGGCTCTGGCGCCCACCTCGAACCTGGCGATTTCGATCGGCACCATCATGGCGGAGCGCTTCCTGTACCTGCCCTCCATCGGATTCGCCGGCTGTCTGGTGGCGGCCGTCTACGCCATTTGCAGGCGTATTCCGCGCGCCGCGCCGGCCGTGCTGGTTCTGGTTACCGTGGCGTTTGCCGCGCGCACCTACGCTCGCAACTTCGACTGGTTCGACGACCAGAGCCTCTGGACCAGCGCGGTTAAAGCGTCTCCCGACAGTTTTAAGACCCACTCCAGCCTGGCGGCCTATTCGGGGATCGACAGCGCCCTCGGGGAATTCGACCGGTCCCTCGCCATTCTCGACCCTCTGCCGGATGAGCGAAACACCTCCGCGGTGTATGCCAGCGCCGGTCGTTTCTATCGCCTCAAGGGGGACACGCTCAACGCGCCGCGGAGCGGCTACTGGTATCGCAAATCGCTCGACGCGCTGCTGCGGGGGGAAAGAATCGACGCGGTCTACAGCCAGGAGATCCGCCGCGAGAATGCAGCCCACGGCAAGATAATCCCGCGCTACGGCTGGATCCCCTTGTACCTGGAGCTGGGCCGCACGTATCTCCGCATGTCGGAACCGCGCCAGGCTCTCGACGCGCTGGCATTCGGCCGTTCGCTCCGGGCGGACCCCGAATTCTTCGAGGAGGCGTCGGCCGCCTGGCGCGCGCTGGGCGACCCGCAACAGGCCGCCATCGCGTTGATGGAGGGCCTGGTCGCAGATCCGAGCCGCACGCGGTTCATTTCCGGGCTGGTGGCGTTGTACCGGCAAACCGAACCGCAAAGCTGCGCCATTCGGACCGCGGGAGCCTCGGCGGGCCTGAACCTGGATTGTCCGCTGGTGCGCACCCAACTCTGCACGGCCTCCCGCAACGTGGCGCAACTGTACCGTCAAAACGGGGAAGGAGCGATGGCCGCCAACACGGCGCGCCGCGCCATCCAGGAGCTCGGCTGCCGCGTGGAATTGTTCCAGTAGCGCCGCCGGCGGAAGGCCCGATGCGGGTGTTTGCCGCGGATGGGGTTGTCCCCCGTTACAATGAGAGTTCCCATGGCAACCCGCGGTCTCTTCATCACCTTCGAAGGCATGGATGGTTCCGGCAAGACCACGCAAATGCACCGCCTGGCCGGCCGTCTGCGCGGATTGGGCCGGACGGTGCTCGAGACCGCCGAGCCGGGCGGCACGCCCATCGGCACGAAGATCCGCCGCATCCTGCTGGATGCCGCCAACCAGGAGCTCAGTCCCACCACTGAGGTGCTGCTGTATTTCGCCTCGCGCTCGCAGAATGTGGATGAGTGGATCGCAGCGGCGCTGGACCGCGGCGAAATCGTGCTGGCCGACCGTTTCACGGATTCCTCGCTGGTCTACCAGGGCTGCGGACGGGGCCTGGGCGAGCAGACCATCGTGGAGCTGGAGCGCATCGCCTGCCGCGGCCTCAAGCCCGACCTCACGTTGCTGGTGGACATCGACGCCGAAACCAGCCTGGCGCGGGCGCGCGCCCGCAATCTGGCGGCGCCGCACTGCGAAACCCGCATGGACGACCAATCCATCGAATTCCACCGCTAGGTTTACGAGGCGTACCACGCGCTGGCCGGGCGCGAGCCGGAGCGCGTCAAGCTGGTGGACGGGCGCGCCGATGTGGAGGCCATCGAGGGCCAGGTCTGGAGCATCGTGAGCGCGTATGTTTGAGAACTTCCGGGGCAACCCGCAGGTCACGCGCGCGCTCGAACGGATGATCGCGTGCGAGCGGCTGGCGCAGACGCTACTGTTCTCGGGTCCCGAGGGCGTGGGGAAGGCCACGCTGGCCCGCCGTCTGGGCGCGCGCCTGCTGGGCCACCCGGAGCAGATCGAAGAGGACGATCTGAGCCTGCCGCACAACCTGGAGACCGTGGCCGCGCGCGAGAAGTGGCCGGCCGAGAAGCGCAACGAGGACCCGCTGCTGTTTTCCACGCACCCCGATTTCGTGACTTTCGCGCCCGACGGCCCGCTGCGGCAGATCTCGATCCAGCAGACGCGCCTGCTGAAAGACCGCGCCCAGTACCTGCCCCACAAGGGCAGCCGGCGCGTGTTCCTGATCGACCACGTGGACCGGGCCAACGACCAGGCGGCCAATTCCCTGCTGAAGACGCTGGAGGAGCCGCCTGCCCACCTGATCCTCGTGATGACGGCCGAAAACGCTTACGACCTGCTGCCCACCATTCGCTCGCGTGCGGTGCCGTTTCACTTTACGCCGCTCTCGCGCGAGCAGATGGAAGAGTTCGCCGCCGCGCGCCAGTTGGACCAGCCGGAGCGGCGCGTGGCGCTGGCCGCGGGCAGCCCGGGCCTGGCCGTTTCGCTCGACATCGAGGCCCACGACAAGCGCCGCGCGGCCATGCTGGCGCTGGTGAAAGTGGCCGCCAACCTGGCGCCATTCGGGTCGTGGGTCCCGGTTTCCGAGGCCATCGGCCGCAGCAAGAGCGAGCGGCTGGATCTGTATCTGAAAGTGCTCTACGAGCTGCTGCGCGACCTGCTGGTTCTACGCGAGGGCGGCGGCGAAATCCACAACCAGGATATTCGGGGCGATCTCCAGGCGCTGGCCGGGAAGCTGGCGTTCGCGTGGATCCGCAAGGCCGTCGCGCAGGTGGATGAAATCTCACGGCTGATCCGCCGCAACATCCAGAAGACCATCGCCCTCGATGCGCTAATCGCCGGGCTGCGCGCAGCGTGACAGGGTTTCCCAGAATTCGGGGAACGAGACCGATGCCGCCTCCGCTCCGTGGACGACCGACTCGCCGTCTCCGCTGAGCGCCGCCACAGCGAAGGCCATGGCGATGCGGTGATCGCCGAAGGAATCGAGCTCGGCGGCGTGAAATTTCTGGCGGCCGGGAATCGCCAGGCCGTCCGGCAACTCCTCGGCGTCGACACCCATGCGGCGGAGGTTGTCGACCACCGTGCGTATGCGGTCGGTTTCCTTGACGCGCAATTCGGAAGCGTCTCTCACGGTGAGCCCCTGCGCGGTGGCCGCCCCGAGCACAGCCAGAACGGGGATCTCGTCGATGAGCGCCGCCGTGAGGCCGCTCGAAATTTCGCCGCCGCGCAATTCGGAATGCTCGACGAGCAAGTCGCCCACCAGCTCGCCGTTGCGGCTTTCGAGATCGAGGACGCGAATGCGCGCTCCCATGCCGACCAAAAAATCGAGTAGCGCCGAGCGCGTGGGATTGAGCCCTACCCCGCGAATGGCGAGCCTCGACCCCGGCGCCACCAGCGCCGCCACAATGAAGAAGGCCGCCGAAGAGAGGTCGGAGGGAACCACCAACTCGCGCGCCGTCAACCTGGGGCGCCCCGCCACGGTGATTTTCCGCCGCTCCACGGCGACCTCGGCGCCGAATTCCCGCAGCGCGATTTCGGTGTGGTCGCGCGACCGGGCCGGCTCCGTCACCGAGGTGGCGCCCTCGGCAAAGAGGCCCGCCAACAGCACGCACGTTTTCACCTGCGCGCTGGCCACCGGAAGGGTATAGTCGATGGGCCGCAGCTTGGCGCCCTGGATTTCGAGCGGCGGAAACTGGTTCTCGCGCGCGCCGATGGTGGCTCCCATTTCCGCCAGCGGCCGCATGATACGCCGCATGGGCCGGCGCGAGAGCGATTCATCGCCGCCGATGCGCGTGCGGAACGGCTGCGCCGCCAGAATGCCCGAGAGCATGCGAATGGTCGATCCGGAATTGCCGGCGTCGAGATCGGTGGGGGGCTGGCGCAGGCCTGCGAGCCCCTGGCCGCGGATGGCGAACTCGGTTCCCGCGCCCTCCACCTCGATTCCCAGCGCCCGGATGCATCCCAGCGTGGAGTGGCAGTCCGCCCCGGTGGAATAGTTGCGGATGCGCGTCTGGCCCTCGGCGATGGCCGCGATGAGAGCGTAGCGATGGGAGATGGACTTGTCGCCGGGCAGTACAATGTCGCCCGAAATCGCGGAAGCGGGAGAGATTTTTTGTTGCATGTGGAACCTCTCATTCTATACGTAGGGCGGCCCATCGTGGCCGCGGCCGGCTTTCAGCCGGCTGGACCCGCTGGAAAGCGGGTCCGCAGCCTGAAAGGCTGCCCCACAGAAGACAGTGTTGTAGTACCGCTCAGTCTGCCATTCCAATCACTTCCAGCAGCGCCCGGCCCGCGCGTTTCATGGCAGGGGCCGGCAGCCGCAGGAGCGGCCCGCGCACCAGCCGGCGGTTATCGATTGCCCTGAGCTGATCCATGAGCAGGTCCGAGTCGCGGGGCAGCCGGCCCGCGGCCGAAACGCGGATTCTCAGCGGCTCCGCATCTTCCACCAGTCTGGTGGTGAGCGGGATCACGTATGTAGACGGGTGTTCCGCGTCGAGCAGCGCTTGCGATTGTACGATCAGGACCGGGCGGGTCTTGCCCGGCTCGGTTCCGTGTGGCGGGTTCAGGTCGGCCAGCCAGATCTCACCGCGCTTAGGCATCGGGATCCCGCTCGATAGCGGCGAATTCGGCATTCACCCGCATGCTCTCTTCCCGCACGCGCTTCGACACCTCGGCCAGCCTCTCGGCCCGCAGGCGTGCCGCCGTCCGCCGGTTCATGCGCCGGATGGCAACCCGAATGTACTCGGCCCGCGAAATCCGGAGCCGATCCGCGTAACGGCCGCTCTCATCCAGGAGCTCATCGGGTAGCTTCAGGGCGATAGACCGCATGGATATCTCCTGGAGATATTCTACAATGAGGGACGGCAGCGGGACCGTCACTGCACCGTACCTGGTATTCCAGTAACAGTCCCGCTCGGGGCTTCGAGTTACACCTTTTGGGCGGCGGCGTGCTTGCCGGCGAGGAGGCCCCCGACGACGCACCGGGCGATGCCGTGCTCGCCGAATCCACCGGCGGACTCGCCCGCGCAATAGAGGCCCGGTATCACCTTGCCCCTGAGGTCCTGCACCTGGAAGTTCGCGTTGACGCGCAGCCCGGCGCGGCAATCATGCATAATCGGCACGGCCCAGGCGGCGTAGAACGGAGGCTTCTCGATCTTGTACTTGGGTTTGGCCTTGTCGAAATCCGCGTCCTTGCCCGCGTCCACAAAAGAGTTGTAGCGGGTAATGGTCTCCTGGAGCGCCTGGGCGGGCATGGGGTTCTTTTGATACTTGTTCTTGATGGCGGCCGCCAATCCGGCAATCGTGTCGGCGGAAAAGAAGAAGCCGGCCTCCCGATCCACATAGGGTGGGTTGACGGTGAATTTCTCGCGCTCCACCGCCGCGGCGTCGAAGATGCACCAAATCGGCCCGCCGCCGGGGCCGGTACCGCCATTCAGGCTCATGGCGGCCGGAAGGTAGCCCGAGGGATCAAACTTGATATTGGCCGCGTTGCGCCAATCGTTCGGCTTGTAATTTGGGTTGGCCTCCCCCATAGCGGCGGCGTTGCCGAACGCGCCCTTGGTCTCGTCGTAAAATCTCAAACCGACCTGGTTGACGCAGATCACGTTCTGATAATCCTGGACGTGCAGGCCGATGGCGCGGACCTTGTTGAAATACTTGCTGCCCGTTTGCCACTGGGGAGAAATGGCGGGGTATCCGTGCTG
>Ga0182021_10001064_pt1 | contig 31151 bp, 22 predicted proteins | sample 612E3MmetaG_FD_120493 | JGI IMG/M metagenome (GOLD analysis project Ga0182021, IMG submission 120493) | Permafrost microbial communities from Stordalen Mire, Sweden - 612E3M metaG (Illumina Assembly) | ecosystem: Environmental > Terrestrial > Soil > Wetlands > Permafrost | place: Sweden... | reverse complement strand
CATCGCCAACACTTTGGTAATCGCCGCGGTCAACGTCGTCTTGCCATGGTCGATGTGTCCCATCGTGCCCACGTTCACGTGCGGCTTCGTACGATCAAAATGCTGCTTCGACATGATGTTTGTTCTCCTTCTAAGATGCGCGTAATTGAGACCGGGTTTGTGAAGCCCACAATGGGATTTGAACCCATGACCTTCCCCTTACCAAGGGGATGCTCTACCCCTGAGCTATGTGGGCGTCTGCGGGTGTCTCAAGCGACACCCTTGATCAGTGGACAGGGAGGGAATCGAACCCCCGAACGGCGTCGCCGGGCTGATTTACAGTCAGCGTCCTTTAGCCTCTTGGATACCTGTCCAAATAATGACCAATGCGCTCAACGCAGAGCCGACGGCGAGGATTGAACTCGCGACCCTCCGCTTACAAGGCGGACGCTCTGCCGCTGAGCTACGTCGGCAATAGACATACTCGCGGGCTATAACTTCTAGCCCGCTGCGCCGACATTATACCATATGGGACACTTCGGTCAAGGATGCACCATCTGTCAGCGCGGGTCGAAATTGTACCCGTGATCGGCAAGGTTGTCAAAGACCATTTTTCGTTTCGCGCCGATCCGCCGATCGGGTGTTGGTAACCGATCGGCTTGAGCTGCGATCCGGCTCAAAAATAGGCCATTGTCAACCGTATAGCGCTGTGGTATACTCCCGCGCCGAACCCTGCAAGGGGTTCTATCTCACACGCCGCTGGATTGCCCAAGATGTGCCTGAGTCTACAGCCTTCAGGTTCTTGCGCGAGAAGAGAGCGGCGGACGACACTCAAAACATACAGGAGGTTCTACCATGGCTGTTGTCTCAATGAAGGCACTGCTCGAAACGGGCGTGCACTTCGGTCACCGGACCAAGCGCTGGAATCCGAAGATGAAGCCGTTCATCTTCACCGAGCGCAATGGTATCCACATCATCGACCTGCAGCAAACCATCGCTTCGCTGGACGCCGCCTACAATATGATTCGCGATACGACCGCGAACGGCGGCACGGTGTTGTTTGTCGGCACCAAGCGCCAGGCGCAGGACACGATCGCGAAGGAAGCGGTCCGCGCCGGCGCGCCGCACATCACCTATCGCTGGCTGGGCGGCACACTCACCAATTGGCGTACCATCCGGCAACGTATCGATACGTTGATCAGTTTGGAAGGACGCCGCGATCGCGGCGAGCTGTCCTTGCTCCCCAAGAAGGAAGCGCTGGACATCGACCGCTTGATCACCAAGTTGAATCTGCGCCTGGGCGGTATCAAGGACATGCGCAAGCTGCCCGATGTGTTGTTCGTCATCGATACGCATCGCGAAGTCACGGCCATCAAGGAAGCGAATACGCTGAACATCCCCGTGATTGCGATGGTCGATACGAATTGCGATCCCGACCAGATCGATCTGGTCATTCCAGCCAACGATGATGCCATCCGCGCGATCAAGTTGATCGTGGCCCGCATGGCCGACGCCGTGCAAGAAGGCCTGGCGATGCGCAAGGAAACCATGCCCGCCGAAGTGACGGAAATGGAAGGCGCGCTGGAACAAGACGATAAGTATCTGGGTGAAGCCACCCTGGCGAAGTTGCGCGCCGGTCTTGAGTTCGAAGGCGCTCCAGGCCTCGATACAGAGGAAGACGAAGCATAATTTGAGTGGCGACCACAGGCGAACTGGGGTCGCCCTTTGAAGAGGATGAACTATGGTAATTTCAGCTGCAATGATCAAGCAATTGCGTGAAGCCACCGGCGCAGGTGTGCTCGACTGCCGCAAAGCCCTGGAAACTTGCGAGGGCGATGCGGAAAAAGCCAAGGCCTGGTTGAAAGATAAGGGTCTGGCGGCGGCGGCCAAGAAAAGCGATCGGGTTGCGGCGGATGGCTTGGTAGGTTCGTACATTCACCACAACAACCGCATCGCGGTGCTGGTTGAAGTCAACTGCGAAACCGATTTCGTGGCGCGGACTGAAGGCTTCAAGAAGTTAACGCAGGAAATCGCCAAGCACATCGCCATGGCGAATCCGCAATACATCAAGCCGGAAGACGTGGCGGCCAGCGTGCTCGAAGAAGCCAAACAAGGTTTCCAGGCAGAAGCACTAGCCGCCGGTAAGTCGGGGGCTGAGGTGGATGAAGCGGTGGAGCAAAAACTCGGCAAGTTCTATCAAGAGACCTGCCTGGTGAAGCAGCCTTACGTGTTGAATGAGAAGGTCACCATCGGCGAGATGATCACGCAGGGCATCACCGACTTGAAGGAAAACATCGTGGTGCGGCGCTTCGTCCGCTACGAATTAGGCGCATAAGCAGAAAAAGGCAACGGACAACCCGTTGCCTTTTTTGTAGCTCACGTTCTGGCGTCAATGCCGCGCGGGGCTGCGTTGGCCATGACGCGGATGAGATTACATCAAGCGAGGCAGCATGACGATCAAATACAAGCGCATTCTTTTGAAAATCGGCGGTGAAGCGTTGGCCGGCGGCGAAGGCAAAGTCGGCATCGATGTGCACGAAGCAGAAGATCTCGCCATGCGCATCAAAGGCGTGAAAGAGCTCGGCGTCGAAGTCGCCTTGGTGCTGGGCGGCGGCAACTTGTGGCGCGGCAAAGATGGCCTGGCGCACGGCATGGATCGTTCAGTGGCAGATCATGTCGGCATGCTGGCGACGGTGATGAATGCGCTGGCGCTGCGTGATGCGCTGGAGCGGGTGGGTGTGGAGACGCGGGTTCAGACGGCGATCACGATGCAGGCCATAGCCGAGCCGTTCATTCGCCTGCGCGCGATGCGCCATATGGAGAAGGGGCGCGTGGTCATCATCGGCGCGGGCACGGGCAATCCTTATTTTACGACCGATACCGCCGCGGCACTGCGCGCGATGGAAGTGAAAGCCGACATCCTGATCAAAGCCACCAAGGTCGATGGCGTTTACTCCGAAGACCCGAAGAAGAATCCCAACGCCGTCCGGTACGATCGGTTATCGTACATCGACGCACTGAATCGACGTCTGGGCATCATGGACTCGACGGCGATTTCCCTGTGCATGGACAACGAGCTGCCCATCCTGGTCTTTGATCTGTGGCAGGCGCAAAGCCTGGAGCGCGCCGTGCAGGGCGAACGCATCGGGACGATCATCAACGGGGAATAGAGCTATCGAAACCGGGTAGGGGTTCAGTGGCCCACGATCGAGCGGCAGGCGAACCCCTACGAGTTCCACCTCGGGACTAGCGCACTTCCACGAATTTGTATTATAATATGCGTAGCACTCCGCCGATTGGCGACCTCGCCCCCGCCGGCGGCTTTGATTCTCACCCAAGACCAACACTACTCCGTTGTTTGACGGAGAATCCACACCAACTTACTGCAACGAATCGATGTCTGCCATAATTTGATCTATCGAAATTTCAGCGCAAGGTGACCAGCGACGATGACAACTGATCCTTCTCTTGTTAAAGACTCTCTGCACGAAGCCGAAGAGCACATGCAGAAAACGATTCACGCGTTCGAAGTGGATCTGCGCGCTTTCCGCACCAGTCGCGCCAGCCCGGCCATCGTCGAGCGCTTATTCGTGAATTACTACGACACGCCCACGCCGTTGCAGCAGTTGGCGACGATTACCGTGCCCGAAGCGCAGGTATTGATGATCCGTCCCTTCGATGCGCATTCGCTGAAGGACATCGAGCGCGCCATCAGCGCCTCGGACCTGAACATTACGCCCAATAACGACGGCAAGGTCATTCGCCTCATTTTCCCACGCCTCAGCGAAGAGCGCCGCAATGATTTGATCAAGCAAGTCCACAAGCGCCTGGAAGAAACGCGCGTATCGATCCGCAACATTCGCCGCGACGCCCAGGACATGATGCGCGATTTTGAAAAAGAGAAAATGATTTCTGAAGACGATCTGAAACACGGACGCGATGAGCTGCAAAAATTGACGGACAAGTATATCGAGCAGGCCGAAGCCGTCAGCCAGCGCAAAGAAGAAGAAATCCGCGAGGTTTAAGCGCGGTCAGGCACATGTTCTTTGTTCACGTCCCCAGCCGTGCGCACGCCGCACGGACACGATGACGAGCAGCGATACCCACTCGTGGCAGCATGAGTTCCACACCCGCACTCCATCAAATTCCATATCACTTAGCCATCATCATGGATGGCAATGGCCGCTGGGCCAAAGCGCGCGGCCTGCCGCGCCTGGCGGGTCATCGCGCCGGCACGGAAAACTTGCGCCGCACTTTGAAAGCCTGTGTCCGGCACGGCATCAAGATTCTCACCATCTACGCCTTTTCCACCGAAAACTGGGGCCGGCCGGCGGAGGAAGTCCGCGGCTTGATGACGATTCTGGAGCAGGTCATCGAACGCGAGTTGAAAGAACTCCACGAACAGGGCGTACAGATTCGGCATATTGGACGATCGGATAATGTCTCGCCGCGCTTGCTCAAGAAAATTCAGAAAGCCGTGGAGCTGACGAAACACAATGACACGCTCATTCTCAATGTGGCGTTCAACTACGGCGGACGGCAGGAGATCATCGACGCCGTGCGCCGCATCATGCGCGAGGGCATCGATCCCGCTAAAGTGGACGACGCCCTGTTGAGCCAGTACCTCTACACCGCCGGCCAACCCGATCCCGATTTGATTATTCGCACCAGCGGCGAGATGCGCGTCAGCAATTTCTTAATCTGGCAGGGCGCCTACGCGGAACTCTATGTGACGCCCACCTACTGGCCTGACTTCAATGAAGACGAATTGCAGAAGGCGCTGGATCACTACGCCGCGCGCGAACGGCGCTTCGGGCTGACCGCCGAGCAAACGAAGACGCTGGCCGAACAGGCCAAATAGGGATTTGCCTAATGCGGACTCGCGTCATTAGCGCGTTGATTCTCCTGCCGATCGGCATTGCGGTGGTCCTGATCGGCGGAGGGTTGTTCGATCTGGCGTTGATCTTCATCTTCACGCTGGCCGCGTATGAGTTTGTGCAATTGATGAAGCTGGGCAAGTTCCTGCCCAATTTGATCTTTGCTACTGCTTTAGTCTGGGCGTTGCTGTTTGAGGCAGTCTTGCCCCGCTTAAATCTGTCTCGTCCGGGGCTGGCCTTTCTGTTGATCGCCGCACTGACCTGGCAAATGCGCCAGCGCGAGGGATCGCCCACTGCCAATTGGGCCTTAACCGTCGCGGGCGGCGTCTACCTGGGAGTGGCGGGCGCGCATTTTATTTTGTTGCGCCAGCTAGACAACGGCCAATGGTGGTTGCTGCTGGCGTTGAGCGGCACCTGGCTGGCCGACAGCAGCGCGTATCTCATCGGGCGTAAATTTGGCGCGCATAAGATGACGCCCTCGCTGAGTCCCAAAAAGAGTTGGGAAGGTCTGGCGGGCGGCGTGGCCTTTAGCCTGATTTTCAATTCACTCATCGCCGTGGCTTTGAGCCAGGTTTTGAACGTGAATCTGCCTTGGTGGGCAGGAGCGGCGCTGGGCTTGATCGGCGCGCTGATCGGCGTATTAGGCGATCTCTCCATCTCGATGATCAAGCGCGAGGTGGGGGCGAAAGATACCGGCCACCTCATTCCCGGCCATGGCGGCGTGCTCGATCGCTTAGATAGTCTGCTGTTCACGATCATCGTGAGCTATTACTTCATTATCTGGTTTGTGGTGCGGTAACGCCGTAACGAGGCGGATCACGATCCGCCTGAATGGTGGTAAAAACTCGATCATACGGCCCAGCCGATCGAGGCGAAGAGACGCGCTAGCGGAAACAAAACCCCAACCCGGAGGAGATCGAACATGAACCCGCAGCAGGTTATTAGAGATCCCGACCGCAACCTGGCGCTTGAACTGGTGCGCGTGACAGAATCGGCCGCACTGGCCGCCGCCCGCCAGATGGGACGCGGCGATAAGAATGGCGCCGATCAGGCGGCCGTCAATGCCATGCGCTACATGTTTAACACGGTCGAGATGGACGGCGTCGTCATCATTGGCGAGGGCGAAAAAGACGAAGCGCCGATGCTGTACAACGGCGAGCAGCTGGGCACGGGTGTGCCGCCCAAAGTGGACATTGCCGTCGACCCGATCGATGGAACGCGCTTGACGGCGCTGGGGTTGCCGGGAGCCATCGCGGTGGTGGCGCTGGCCGAGCGCGGCACGATGTACAACCCAAAGCATTTGGTCTATGCCAATAAGATCGCCGTCGGCCCGCGCGCCAAAGGCGCCATCGACATCAACGCGCCGGTAAAAGATAATCTGACCAAAGTGGCGAAGGCCCTGGGCAAAGACGTTAACGATCTGACGGTCGTCATTCTCGACCGTGACCGGCATGCCAACTTGATCCGGCAAGTGCGCGAGTGTGGCGCGCGCATCAAGCTCATTATGGACGGCGACGTGGCCGGCGCTTTAGTGACCGCCTTTCCCAATACCGGCGAAGATATTTTGATGGGCATTGGCGGTTCACCAGAGGCCGTCATCACGGCGGCGGCGCTGAAATGTTTCGGCGGCGAGATTCAATGCAAACTGTGGGCGCGCGATATTCCCGAGCGCCGCATGGCAACCGATCTCGGCGTCGACTTAGAGCGCGTGCTGACCATCGATGATTTGGTGAGCGGCGAAAACGTCTTCTTTGCGGCGACGGGCATTACCGATGGGCAGCTGGTCGACGGCGTCCGCTACGAAGAGGATCGGGTGTACACCAGCTCGATTGTCATGCGCAGCCTCAGCGGCACAATTCGCCGCATCGAATCCGAGCACCATCTCGATCGGCTGGGCCTGCTCACCCAAATGTACGAATAAAAGTAACTACTCAGCCGTCGCGCAACGCTGTCATTCCCGCATGCTGTCGCCCAGCGTGCCGCCAAGCCCCAGTGAGGCTTGGGTACGGCAAAGCGGGAATCCAGAGGCCACCCAGCAGCAAATCTGGATGCCCGATAGAAGCATTCGGGCATGACAGATGAGTAGTTGCCTGACAACGATCTCATCAACCCTAGTACGCTTTTGCGGAGGTCTAACGTGGATTTTGATTTTGATAAGCTAGAAGCCAAGACTTTGACCGAGCTGCGCGATCTCGCCAAATCGCTCGACGTGTCAGGCTACAGTCGCTTGAAGAAGGAAGATCTGATTCTTCGGTTGTTGCGCGCCAAAGCCGAAGGGCAGGGCTATATCTTCGGCGGCGGCGTGCTCGACATCGTCGACGAGAACATCGGCTTTTTGCGCAGCGAGCACTACCTGCCCGGCCCCGAAGACGTGTACGTCAGCCAGAGCCAGATCCGGCGTTTTGGCCTGCGTACCGGCGACATGGTCATCGGTCAGGTACGTCCCCCCAAAGACAGCGAGAAGTATTTCGGCTTGCTGCGGGTGGAGGCCGTCAACGGGCTTGATCCCGAAGCGGCCAAACAGCGCCCGGTCTTCGAGAAGCTGACGCCCATCTTCCCCAATCAGCGCTTCAATCTGGAGACTGAGCCGGCCAATCTGACGACACGCTTGTTGGACATGGTGGCCCCGATCGGACGGGGGCAGCGCGGCCTCATCGTCTCGCCGCCAAAATCCGGCAAGACGACGGTCCTCAAGCACATCGCCAATGCCATCTCGACGCGCTATCCGGATGTTCATTTGATGGTCGCCCTCATCGGTGAGCGGCCTGAAGAAGTGACGGATATGGATCGGTCGGTCGAGGCCGAGGTCATCAGCAGCACGTTCGACGAACCGCCCCAAAGCCATGTCCGCGTGGCCGAGATGGCTTTGTCACGCGCCAAGCGTCTGGTGGAAGGCGGGCGCGACGTGATGATCCTGATGGACTCGATGACACGCCTGGCACGCGCCTACAACCTCATCGTGCCGTCGAGCGGCCGTACCCTATCGGGTGGTCTGGATCCCGCCGCTTTGTATCCGCCCAAAGGTTTCTTTGGCGCGGCCCGCAAAATCGAAGAAGGCGGCAGTCTCTCCATCATCGCCACGTGTCTGGTCGACACCGGCAGCCGCATGGACGACATGGTCTATGAGGAATTCAAAGGCACCGGCAACATGGAACTGCACCTGAACCGCCGCCTGCAAGAACGCCGCATTTTCCCGGCTTTCGACGTCGAACGGTCGAGCACGCGCCGCGAAGAACTGCTGTTGGAACCGGACGTTTTGAGCAAGGTCTGGTTGATGCGCCGCATGCTGGGTCAAATGATGGCGCAACCGCCGGGTGGGGCTGGCATGGACATGACCAACGCGATGGAAGCGCTGCTGGCGCGCTTGTCTCGCACCAAGACCAACGCCGAGCTGCTGACCAGCCTGCGCGACGACTATTAAACCCGATCGGCCTGTCGGTACCCACCGTTTTTTCAGGTGGTCTGACAGGTACTTCGCCAGGCACTGGCAGGGATCGGCCTACGGCATCCGCCGTCAGCATCGCCGCCCCCTCCCCCTGATTTGCCAAGGTCTGTGCTCATGGTATAATCTTGACCTAATACAAACCACCGCAACCAGAATGCAGTCATTTTGGTGGAAAGTTCGCACTAAATTACTACAATGAGTGAAACCCAATTAACGTCACGTGTAGCGCGCCGTCTTGATGACGCTCAGCCCGTGTCAGAAGACAAGATCGCCGTCGAGCCAGCCGTGAAAAGCACAGGCCAACGCGGATTGTTTTCGCGGCGTGCCTCACCTCCTCAGATTCTTGCTGATCCGTTGGAAAATCCAGAAAAAATCCAGCCGCAAACTAGGCCAAAGTCGTTCGGTGCGAACATCCCGATCGAACGTTGGTTTGCCCGGTTTGCTGTTAGGGTAGGCGGGCAGATCGCCTGGCTGACAACCTGCGAGCAAGGTCGCTCCCTGTTATTCCGCTATACCTCGCACTTTGTCATTCTAGCCGTGTTGGTTGGCGCAATCGGGCTGGTGAGTACGGCCAAAACGACGTCGGCCTCTAATTTTCCTGAGCGGCGGACCTTCACAAATGGGGTGAATGTCTCTGGCGTATTCAGCACGACTGACACAATCAGCACGACCGATGAAGTGAACTATAACCAGTTCGGGCAGGGCGGCCCTATCGTGGTTGATCAGACGGACGTATTGCCCCAGGCCAACCCGTTCACGACTGTTCCCAGTCGAGAACGACGCGGCGTGATCAGCTACACCGTTCAGGCCGGGGACACGTTGTTTGGCATTGCCGGTCAGTTTGGCCTGCGGCCCGAAAGCGTCTTGTGGGCTAACTTCGATACGCTACAAGACAATCCGCACTTGTTGCAGCCCGGCCTGGAATTAGCGCTCCCACCGGTGAACGGCATTGTGTACACCGTCAAAGACGGCGACACGGTGGAAAGCATTGCCGAAGAATACAAAGTGACACCCGATGCGATCTATGTCGATGGCCTCGAGTGGAATCAACTTAAGCCGGGCGAGCAGCCGGTGGCGGGCGCTTCACTCATCATCCCGGGTGGCAGCCGCGACTTTAAGCCGTGGGCTTTGACCGCACAGCTCAATGCACCGGCTCCTGCGGCCTCGGCTGACACCAATTCTTCAGGCGTGCCGATAGCGCGTACTTCCAACGCAGGATTCTGCCAGAATGCACCAGTAGGCTCTGTGATGGGTACAGGCACTTTTATATGGCCGACGCCCAAACACTGGCTATCCGGTAATCCCTACGCCGCGTGGCATCCTGCCATTGACATTGCCGCCTCATTAGGTGATCCCGTCGTCGCATCTGATTCAGGAGTGGTCGTCTACGCCGGCTGGAGCACTGTGGGTTATGGGAATCTGGTCGTCATCGATCACGGCAACGGTTGGCAGACCTGGTATGCTCACAACAGTGAAATCTACGTAACCTGTGGTCAGGGTGTCAATCAAGGTACTGAAATTTCGGCCGCCGGTTCCACCGGCCACTCGACCGGTCCACACGTACACTTTGAGACCCGTTTCAACGGCACACTCCCGAATCCATTCAACGTCCTGCCTCCGCCATAGGCAAGACCTGAAAACAGGCTGACAAAGCAAAAGGGAACGACCGATTGGGCCGTTCCCTTTTTTGGTGAAGAAACGCACGAGTTGTTTGCTCATCATCTCGTGCGTTTCTTCGCCACTTGGGCCACTTCACAGTGCGCCTTTCAGCCAAGCGAATGCCAACTACGGCCGTTTCAAGAACGCACCCTCTGGTAAAAAAGCGGCCAGTCTCACAAAATGAGACTGGCCACACTCAGCCCACTGTCTACCGGCGACTGGCAACTACTTCGCATACTCCGTCGCCCGCGTTTCGCGGATGACCGTCACCTTGATCTGGCCCGGGTACTGCATCGTGTCCTCGATCTGCTTGGCGATGGTTTTGCTCAACTGAATCGAGGCCAGATCGTCGATCGCTTCCGGCTTGACCACCACGCGAATTTCACGTCCGGCCTGAATGGCATAAGCTTCTTCCACACCCGCTTGCGATTTGGCAATGTCTTCCAGATCGTGCACCCGGCGCAGGAATGTTTCGACATTCTCACGCCGCGCGCCTGGCCGCGCACCGGAAATGGCGTCGGCCACTTCCACGATGATGGCCTCCAGGCTTTGCTGGTCCACCGCATGATGATGGGAAGCGATGGCATTCAGCACTTTAGGATTGCTCACGCCAAAACGCTTGATGAAATCCGCTCCTAGTTCAGCGTGTGTCCCCTCAAATTCGTGATCGATCGCCTTGCCGATGTCGTGCAACAGGCCAGCGGTCTTGGCCGCCTTCACGTCTGCGCCCAGTTCCGCCGCCAGAATCGCTGCCAAGCGCGAGGTTTCGACCGCGTGATGGTTCTGATTTTGCCCGTAGGAAGTGCGGAAACGCAAACGCCCCAGCATCTTCAAAATCTCTGGATGTAGCCCCGGCACGCCGGCCTCGATCGACGCCCGTTCGCCCTCTTCCTTGACCACGCGCTCGACTTCGGCCTCGGCGTCCTCGACCAGCTTCTCGATGCGCGTCGGATGGATGCGTCCGTCCTGGATCATCTTGGTCAGAGCGATGCGCGCCACTTCACGCCGCACCGGATCGAACGACGAGAGCGTCACGGCTTCCGGCGTGTCGTCCACCACGATGTCCACGCCCGTAGCTCGCTCAATCGCTCGGATGTTGCGCCCGGCGCGTCCGATGATGCGGCCCTTCATTTCATCGTTGGGCAGGGGCACCACCGTCACCGATACTTCGGCGGCCTGGTCGGTCGCTACACGCTGCACGGCCGTCGTCACAATTTCGCGCGCGCGCTCTTCGGCAATCTCACGCGTTTCGGCTTCCACCTGGCGGATCGTCTTGGCCATGTCAGCCCGCGCATCGGCTTCAACCATTTGCAGCAATTCCTTCTTGGCCTCCGCCAGGCTCAATGCCGCGACCCGCTCCAGTTCAGTAACGATCTGGGCATTCTTCTTTTCGAGATCGTTCGCCAGCTTGTCGAGTTGGCCCTGCCGCTGGTTCGACTTGCGGTCCCGCTGGTCGACTCGTTCCAGCTTCTGGTCCAGGTCTTCACGCTTGCGGGACAATCGCTCATCTTCACGCTGCCATTCGGCGCGGCGCTTATTTGACTCTGCTTCGGCCGCGTCACGCACCTTAATGGCTTCATCTTTGGCCGCCAGTTCGATCTGCTTCACCTTGATCTGCGCCTCTTCCAGCAGACGCGCCTGTTCAGCCGCCACGTCACTCTTAACGGATTTGAGCCGGGAGTTCATCACATAGTACACAACCCCCGCGCCAATCCCCAGACCGATGAGCAAATCGATCAACAACAAAATAACGGTTCCAATCTCCATAGTCATTCCTCTAATTCGTCAAGATAGGATGATGCTGCATCGTCCGCGTGCAGCTGCTGCCAGGCTGCATCGACAGCCTCACGGACGGTCCCATAATCAAAGCCTCGCCGCGCCAGATACGCGCCCAGTTTTTGCGCGAACTCTGGCCGCGGTAGATGCCGGTACCGATCGGCTTTAGCTAAGGCCGATCGGAGGGCCGCATTATCATCGGCGTGCTCGCTCTCCGCCAGTACGGCATCGATGACTTCTCGCTCGACACCCTTACGTCGCAGTTCCTGCCGCAACGCCAGCGCGCCCTTCGGCTTAAACTGCGCCCGGTTGTCGAGCCAGTAGCGCACAAAAGCGGCATCGTCGACCAGGCCGACTCCGCGCAATCTCTCCAGGACCCGATCGATGGTCCCGGCCTCATGGCCCGCCTTCTGCAAATTCTGCCGCACTTCCCATTCACTGCGCGGCCGGTTGCCCAGAAAGCGCAGAGCCTTTTCGCGCGCCTTCTCCATGTCGTCGGCGGCTTGCAGGCGCTCGATGTCGGCGTCGTTCAACACCTGCCCGCGCTTCAGGCGGATCGCCTCGATGGCGGCCAGGCCAAACGCGAACTTGCCGTCCAGATAGACGTTGACCCGATCGGTATTTCGCTGCTGCACGACCAGCGCGGTGATGGTGCCAGACATGGTCTGCGACAAAATAAAACGAGCTGTGACTGTCTCAGCCACAGCTCGACAACGCGTTTGCAACTGTCCGCGAATTGATATGGTGTTGTACGACTAGATACGACCAGACAGGTCGTGCGCGATCTACGGACGATTGTCCCGTGTTAAAACGGCAAAGAAAAGGCGTCCAGAACCTTACCCAATGACAACCCTTTCGCGTCACAACCTACCGGCACTGCGCCGCGCTTTGGTAGCTCACGTTAACTCTGTCGTCAGACAGAACTTCGCAAGAGAATCACCAATGGCCTATCCAGGTGCCATCGTTGGAAACTGATGGCCGGCCGTATCTATACCCATTGAACTCACGAACCGTTGTTCCGTTGGCGAAACGGTGGCGGTCGTTTCAGGCGCCAGACCGAATAAAAATTATCAGTCGCGGCGCGCCCCGATCAAAAAATCGGGCGAATGAAACCAGTCCAGCTTATGTCGGCATTATACCATGAGCAAAAGGCAAACGCCAAACATCTTTTCGATTTTCAGTATACGCGCCGCCCACCCCGCGTCATTGCGAGCATCTTTTCGCGAAGCAATCTCGAAGCCAATCGGCCAGTCTCGCCGTCCGTGAAGGAGATTGCTTCGTCGCAAACAACGCTCCTCGCAATGACGCGTGGCCTCGCTTCATTCTTCCGGCGGCAGCAGCAAGCGATTTTCAATCGCCTTGCGATCTGACACCGCCGCCAACTTCAGGCACTGCGCCAGCAGGACAGTACCCTGTTCATACTGCTTGATGTGCTGCTGTTGCTCGTCCGTAAAATTCCAGTTATGGCCGATATTGCGATAACGAATGAGCTGTGCTTGCAAATCGGCCGCGTACGCCTGCCAGTCAGCGTCATCAGCCTCTCTAGTGGGCAGGCGCAAATTGTCCAACGCCTGAGCGAATTCAACCTGGCCAACGTCTCGGCTGGCCTGAGCTAAGGCCGCCAACAATTGACGTACGCCTTCGTAGTAGTTAAACCGTGCAAAGGACCAAGCAAAGATAAAAGCGCGGTCGCAAGCGAAGTCGTGGGCGAGCGCGCGGGTGAGGTCGAGGTCGTCAATACGGGCGAGAGCGAGGGCAAGGGCGCGGGTGAGGTCACGGGCTACGCCGGAAGCAACGACGAGGTCTCGGGTAAGGTTGCGCGCGAGGGCAAGGTCGCGGGTGAGATCGCGGGCGCGGTCCAGAGCGTGGGCAAGATCGCGATCAGGGGTGAGGTCGAGGGCATGGGGAAGGATGCGCTCGAGATCGAGAGCATGGTCGAGGACACGGACACGGTCGCGGACGCGGTCACGGGCGCGGTCGCGGGCGAGAACACGATCGAGGTCGAGGGTGATGTCGCGGTCGAGGGAGTGGTCAAGGACGCAGGCGAGGTCGAGGGTGCTCATCATGGCGACAGTCGACCTCGTCACGGCGCGCGCAATGGCCGGATGGCCAAGGTAAGCGTAGTCACGGGCTTTGGTCGCCGCCCAGCGGCTATAGACTAACAGGCGCTCATCGCCGCGCAGCAAGTCATCCAACGCCCGTTGAAAAGTTGCAAAGAAAGCGTCAGCCTCAGACAACATACTGGCAGTCAGCAGAAAGACCTCGCGCCAGCGGTCATCGGTGAGGTGTTGAGTGATCAAGCGTTCCAGCGCCCCATCGGCAACGTGATCCACAATATAGCGGGCAGTGAAATATTCATGCAGGGTTAGGTGCGAAAAAGAATAGATGCCGTGGGCGCGCTCGACAAAGAGGCCGTGCTGCGCTTCCACCGCTTTCAGCACCACCTCGCCGTCTGACTCATCAGCCGCTTCGCCCCCCGGTAGGTTTTTCAAGAAGGCGCTGATGCGCCGGGCTAGATCAGATTGGCGGAAGAAAATCTCGCCGCGCTCAAAGTATTCGGCAGCCACACGCATGAACAACTGGCGCTTGCGGCCCAACGACAGGCCGCGATACCACCTCATCGCGCTTGATATTGCGCGTTGCATCCCATTTTTTGAGCAGGGCGTCCAGCGCCTCTTCGTACAACTCCGCCCGCCGCGCCGGAAAGGTCAACGTCTCCTCAAAGTTCAGGCACAGTAAGGTCAGTAGCAGCGGCGTCTGCGCCAGTTCGCGCAGGCCGCGATGCTCGGCACGGTTCAATTCATCCACAAAACGTTTAGCTTTCTCATCATCATGCACGAACCATTTGCGGGCAAAGACCTGCACTTGCTCCAGCGTGAAGTCGGCCATTTCCACGTAAGTAAACTTTTCAAAGGTGTAGTCGGTGGCGGCGATGCGGCAGGTGATGAGGACTTTGTTGGCCGGATACTGATTGGTGAAATCAATACCATCGCCAATTTTCAAAAAGGAATATTTAGACCCCATATCTTGCGGTAGCAGCATGCGCTAACCGGCAGATATGGCGGTCGAAAAAGTCATCTGAAATTTTGGCGAAGGTATTGTGAAATCACGCATGGCGCTCGTGATGGCGGCCCGCGTAAGAGCGGCGCGTTTATCGTCGGCCTCGTTGACTTCGTCCAGCCCGTCGAAGCACACCAACGCCGCGCCAAGCTTGAGCAGGTGTTGAATGAAGGTGGCGGCATCAGGGAAGGCACAGATTTCAAATTGCCGCGCGATGAAGGCCGGCAGGTCGAGGCCGCTGGTGGCCCAATCGTTCAGCGAGATGAAGATGGGCACGCGATCCAGCTTACCCATCGCCGCTTGCAAAGTCAGATACTTCAGAAAGGTCGTTTTACCGGCTCCCGGCTTGCCCAAAATGAATAGGCGATCTTGTTCGACTGCTAAACGCAGGGCACTGGCGCGTTGTAAGTCATTCCCAAATGAACCGCGCTCGACCTGCCGGGTCTTGAGTTCTTCAATGTCAAAACGCTGCACGGCCGTGGGCCGATCCAGCAAATACACATCAGTGTAGATGCCTTCCAATGAAACAGGCTCAGGCTTGCCCAACATGCGGGTCGTGGAATACAAGGCCTTCATCCGCTGCCGGTATTTTTCAGCGGCTTTGTTCCACTCAAACTTGACCCACCGCTCCCTAGCTTTACCCGCCAAATGGCTGACTATGTCTTTGCCGAACTTGTCCCACACCCACGCGCCGACAGATTCAAGTGCCATGTGCGTCAACCTCATCTTAGAACAACGGCGACCGTTTCCAGTCGCCGTTATCACTCTTCACTTTTCACTCGTCACTCTTCATCTTCCGCCGTATCCGATTCAACCTCGGCCACTGTGCCGCTCTTGCCCAAACGGGTCAACTGCTGGGCTTCGGCGGCATGGGCGCGGACCTCTTTATCGATCGCGCCGGCGATGTCAGGATGCTGCTTTAGGAATTCTTTTGCATTCTCACGGCCCTGGCCCAACCGCGTATCGTTGTAAGTGAAGAACGCGCCGCGCTTGGTGACGATTTCCATATCCGTACCGATGTCCAGAATATCACCCACTTTGCTGATGCCTTCGCTAAACATGATGTCGAACTCGGCTTCGCGGAAAGGCGGCGCGACTTTGTTCTTGGTGACGCGCACCCGCACCCGATTGCCCGATGCTTCCCCATCGGCCTTGATGGTCTGAATGCGCCGCACGTCCAGGCGAATGGAGGCGTAGAACTTCAAGGCGTTGCCGCCCGTCGTCGTTTCGGGGTTGCCAAACATCACGCCGATCTTCATGCGCAGTTGGTTGGTGAAGATCATGGCAGTGTTGCTGGCCTTGATCGCGCCGGAGAGCTTCCGCAGGGCCTGAGACATCAGTCGGGCTTGCAGACCCATGTGACTGTCGCCCATCTCGCCTTCGATCTCGGCACGCGGGACGAGCGCGGCCACCGAGTCGATCACGACCACATCCATCGCGCCGGAGTGAACAAGCATATCGGCGATTTCCAGCGCTTGTTCGCCGGTATCCGGCTGCGAGATGTAGAGATTCTCCACGTTCACGCCGCAGCACGCCGCGTAATTGGGATCGAGCGCGTGTTCCATGTCGATGTAGGCGCACGTGCCGCCGCGCCGCTGCGCTTCCGCGACGATGTGCTGGCACAGGGTGGTCTTGCCCGACGATTCCGGCCCGTAGATTTCGGTAATGCGGCCGCGGGGTATGCCACCGATGCCCAGAGCCAGATCGAGCGCGAGTGAACCGGTAGGGATGGATTCAATTTCCAAGTGCGTGGCTTCGCCCAGTCGCATGATGGCGCCGTCGCCGAATTTTTTGGTGATGGAGGCTAAGGTCGTTTCAAGAGCTTTGTTTTTTCCGTCGGCAGGCATTGGTGGTCTCCTGAGTGGTGAGGTTAAGCTGAGTGTACAACATTCACACGGCGCTGACAAGGGCTACCCAGTCAGGTTCATTAGGCGGGGGTATAACGCAAAACTGTTGGGTGGGCATACCGCCCGGCCACGCTCGCGCTGGATGGCACATCCAGCGCGAGCGTATCCCACAAGTCACCAACACTTTTGCGTTATACTCTTAGGCGGGGTGTGGTTGGCAACTTGTCCCACTAATGCTATGATGACCTTCATGCAAGGTTTGCTCAATCGTGAAGCACTGACCATCGATGCCATCGACGTGCGGCCCGCGCTGATCGCCGATCGCGCGGTCATTCATCGCCTGACCGAAAACATCCACCGCGTGCATTTCAACCTCGATTGGTGGACGTTCGATAACTGGCTATATGACGAACGTCCGTCCGACGCCATCTGGCTGGCGTATTTTCAAAACGAACTGATCGGCGTGCTGGTGGCGCCCTTTGACGAGTCGCCGGTGATCTGGCTGCGTTCGATCGCGATTGCCAACGGTTATTCCGCCGATCCGATTTTTATGGCGCTGCTCAAGCATGCTCGATCGACCTGGCTGGCCCTCGGAGTTGAGCGGGTCGCTGTGTTGGCGCATCCCGAATGGGTGAGCGATCTCACGCATCGGCTGAACTTCGACCGGTACAATGAAATTGTGACGCTGCGCAAAAGCGATCGGAGTTTGCCGGAATTTAACCGCTCAGCGGAAGCTGTCATTCGCCCGGCGGTCTTCGCCGATGTGCCCGGCATCGCCCTCAACGATCGCGCCGCCTTCGATACGGTGTGGTGGCATTCCGAAGCGTCGATGAGGCATATCTTGAAGACGGTCTCGCACTTCGTCGTCGCCGCGATCGACGATCGGGTGGTGGGGCACGCCTTTAGCGATTTGTACGGCGGGCAGGGGCACCTCATCCGGCTGGTGGTGAATCCGGCTTATCAGCGGCTCGGCATCGGCGAACAGTTACTGATGGAATCGCTGAAGTATCAAATCGAGCTGGGCGCTCACCCGCTCACCCTGAATACGCAAATCGATAACGTGGCGTCGCAAGCGCTCTACCGCCGCTATGGCTTTCAACCGGCCGGGCGTCCCGTCCAGGTGATGCAGCACTGGTTCAGCTAAGACAACAAGGAGCCCCATGCAGGACACCCTTCAACCCGCTGCACCGAAGCGCAAGAACCGTTTATTGATTGTGTTGATTGTCGCCGCGGTGGTCGTGCTGGCGCTGTGCGCCGCTATTTTCGCCTTTATTTTCAGCCAAGTGGGGCAAGTAGCCTCTACCGAAGTGCCCGCCATGCAAAAAACCGTCGACGACTTTATCCGTTCCGGAGGCAAGCAGGACGTGGCGGCGGGTTATGCCCTCTTTGCGCCGGAGGCTCAACAACAATTCGCCCAAGAAAAAGTGAAAGAGATGTTCGATCAGAAGCAGCTTTTCGACAAATTCCAGTCAACGGCTGTCACCAGCTTCAACATCAATTCGAATGCTTCAACTGGCAGTGGCTCGGTCACGACTGCCCAGTTGGAAGGCACGGTGACCTATAGTGACAGCCAAGGTACGTTCAAGGCCGAATTGATGAAGGTGGGCGATCGCTGGCTGCTGATCAACATCAACATCACGCATTGATCCTGACAGGCTTAATGCCGAGCAAGACACCCATCCTCAACAACGCTCAAACATTTTCCAGGTACCGGACGTTTACGCCTTGCCGCCCATCTTACCTCGCCACGCCAACCGTCTGCTTCTGGCGCTGATCGCGCTCTGCGCGATCGTCTTTTCGTACTTGTCGGTTGTGCGGCACTACACGTTCAACACCGCCGTCTACGATCTGGCGATGTACGATCAGGCGGTGTGGAACACCAGCCAGGGCCGCCCCTTCGCCATCAATCTGCTGGAAGACACGATGCCCGGTTTGACGAACAAGTTGGGCGATCACGTCGAGCCGATTTTACTGCCCCTGGCTGCACTGTACTGGCTGCGCAGCAACCCCGATGTGCTGCTCGTCGTGCAGGCCATCGCATTGGCCGCGCTGATCTGGCCGCTGTATCAGCTGGTGCGAAATCGATCGCAGAGTGGGTGGCTGGCGGGCGTCGCCGTAGCGCTGTATCTGCTGCATCCCGGCATGTGGAACGCGCTGCTGTTCGATTTTCACCCGGTGACGCTGGGCGCGGTGTTTCTGGTCTTCACCTTGTGGATGCTGGTGCAGCGAAAGCATCTCGCCGCCGTGATCTGTGCGGTGCTGGCGATGATGTGCAAGGAACAGATCGGTTTGAGTGTGGCGCTGCTGGGCGTGTATGCGATCTTGTTCGTGAAGCGTTCCGAGCAAAATCAAGCGGAGTCGAAAGATGCCAAACGATTAGTGCGCTTCTTCCGATCGCGCGACTGGCGCTTCGGGTTGCTGTTGATCGCCGTGGGTGTAGTCTGGTCTGTCATCGCTCTCGGCGTGATCACTCCGGCTTTTCAACCGCTGGGAAACTCCTATTACCTCAATCGTTATGGCCGGCTGGGTAACACATTCGTCGAAGTGTTACTGTCACCCATCACCAAGCCGGATGTTTTCTGGTCGGTGATCTTTGGGCCGAAACGCATAGCGTATTACGGTGACTTGTTGCTGCCGTTAGGTTTTCTGCCACTCCTCGGTGTCGAGCTGCTCTTGCCCGCGCTGCCCGACATTGCACTGAATGCGCTCTCGGCTTTTGCGCCGTCGCGCACTCTCGATTATCATTACGCCGTCATCGCCGTGCCGTTCCTGGTATTGGCGACCGTCTGGGGCATTGATCGGCTAGGATGTTGGTTGGGCCGCAAAACTCCACAGGCGCGGCGCGCTGTATTGATTGCGACGAGTGCCTTCGCATTGATTGCGATGGGCGCGTACCAGATCGATCGGTATCACGGGTTCGTGCCGCTATCCGATCGGTATGCGGGCACTTACACGATCGAGCCGCGCGATCCGATCGGCTGGCAGATGGCCGCGCAGATTCCGCGTGACGCCATCGTTTCGGCACAGTTCAATCTGCTGCCGCACGTCAGCCAACGTCAACGGGCGCACATCTTTCCGCGCCTTGAAGACGCCGAATATGTCTGGCTCGACACGCAAGGTGTCATCGAACCGTTTCAAACGCGTGAAGAATATCAAGCCGCAGTCGATACCCTACGCGCCGATCCAGCTTTTGTAATCGTTGCTGAACAAGATGGTTATATTCTGTTTAGGCGTCAATAGCAAGACAGTAGGGCAAGCATGGTCGATCGCTTTTCACAGCGCCTCATGACACGGTTATCACCTTTCGCGCGCGACTTCGCGGTCGTGGCCATTTTCCTCGGCGTCAGCGGAGTGCTATATGCGCCGAGCCTGGCTTACCCCTTCGTCCAGCAAGATTCTACCGATCTGGCATTCGCCCTCAAACAGCCCCTGTCCGTTCTGCTGACCGGCTCCGCGCATCATCCCTACTATCGACCCCTGTTCTTTATTCCGTGGAAATGGATCATGGGCAGCTGGGGATCAAACGCCGCCGTGGTGTTTCACTTCTACCTGATTGCGTCACATCTGCTGAATGCGGTGATCCTCTACGTCCTCATTCGCGATCTGTTTCGCAACCGCCCGGCTGCGGCGGCCGCGGGCCTGTTGTTCATCGCTTATCCCTTCAGCTATCAGGCGATGCTGTGGGCCATCGGTCAGCAGCCGCCCAGCCTGACGTTGGTGTTGATCAGCATGTTGATCTTCGCACGGGCGCGCCTGAAAAACCGGGGCTGGTCGTATCATCTGATCGGCGCGCTATGTCTGCCCTGTGGCATTTTGCTGCACGAGAGCGCCTTCATGGGCGTGGGCATGATCGTCGTGATCGAATTGTATCTAGTGTTAAGCCGCCGCGTGCGGCGGCTCAGCGCGTGGCCCCTGTTATATCTCGCGACGACGCTCGCCGTGTTCGGGTTCTATCAATTGATCACAACCGCACGCCCGGCGGCGGTATCATTCGATCCACAAACGACGCTGTACCTGGTACAAAGCCTGTTTTATCCGACCGCCATGCTCGCGGCCCGGATCTGCTACTCGGCCGGCTGTGACAGCCTGGCATGGTTGTGGCCGGTGGCGGCCGTGACGCTGTTCGTGTTGATTGTTTTATGGCGTTCGGGCAAGACATTGTTATTGGGCCTATTTGGGCTGGCGCTGTTTGCGGTGGGCGCCGCGCCGGTCTGGCTGAGGCTGGATTACAACTTCTATTTGCAGTATGGCGCACGAGTGATGTATCACGCCAGCCTGGGCGCGGCGCTGGTGTTTGCCGCGCTGCTGGGCGCCCGGTTGACCGGCTGGCGGCGCGTCGTGCGATTGCTTGTGGTGGCGTTGATCCTGTTGCAGAGTGGATTATTCTTGCTGGGCCGACAGACTTTGGCGAATGTCGCGGATGACCTGTTAAGCCAGGCCAACCGCGTGCTGCTGGCCCCGCATGACGGCCAACGCTTGTTCATCAACACGATCGATCTCTATGGCTTCAAAGAGCCGGACTTTCCCCTGGGCTGGTTCGGCATGTTCGGCGGGCCGTGGCACAATCGGATCGGGGTGACGCCGAATGTGCAACCGGATGATGCCGACTGGGCCATCGACCCGGCGACGGCCCAGGACATGCTGTCCCGCTCCAGCCTGGACCTCACGCTGCACGATGTCGCAATGTCACCCGCGGAGTTTCAGGAATCATTCAAAACCACCCGTGAAGTATATCGAGGGGAAGCGCTAAAGGATCGCTTCCATCTTTTCAAAGTGGCGGAGATTGAACATGCTGTGCCTCCTGCGCCTTCTTTCCTGGCTGAATGGGGGCAGGCCGTCCGCCTAGTGAACGCCGCAGTCGAAACTGAAGCCGGCGTCCCTGTGCTAGATCTCGATTGGTGGATCGGCGGCCCGATCGATCCCGATCAAACCGTGTTTGTGCATGTCCGCAATGCGGCAGGCGAAGTCGTGGCCCAGTTTGATGCTAACCCCGTCAGCAATCTGGGACCGCTGGGAACGTGGGTGCCGGGTGATCTGGTCCGCGAACGCCGGCCCCTGCTGCTGCCTGCGACGCTTGCGCCAGGCCACTATACGCTTGCAGTGGGCCTGTATAATTGGCAATCAACCGAGCGCTTGCGCCCCGATCAAACGCACAACCCGACGACCGCGGATGGCGCATTAGTCGTCGGCGAGTTTGATTATCCGCTTGCCCCAGGCCAGACACCTTGAAACAGCCAGTGCTTTTCAGATCCAATCGCGTGTGGCAGCAGACCGCCCTCGTCGGCGCCATCTTCCTGGTGGCGCTGCTGCTCTACGCACCCAGTCTGCGTTATCCCTTTGTGTGGTATGACGCCGATGATTTGCTGCGGGCCATCAAGTATCCCGTCGAGACGCTGTTCAGCGGCGTGCCGAACTATCAATACTACCGCCCGTTGATCTTCACCTTCTGGAAGTTGATCCTCAACACGTGGGGCGCAGACTCAGCGCCGATGTTTCACGCGTATCTTATCGGCGCCCATCTATTGAACAGCGTGCTGCTGTATGCCTTGACGCGTACCCTGACCCGCAGCCGATCAATCGCGGCGGTGGCGGCGCTGTTGTTCACGGTCTACCCGTTCAGTTATCAGGCCGTGACGTGGATCATCGCACATCAGCCGCCGAGTCTGGTGTTTGTGTTGGCGGGATTGTTGGTGTATGCGAAGGCAAGAAGCAAGAAGCAAGAAGCAGGAGGCAAGATCATCGCGCTCAACGTACTAGCGCTGGCGTTGCTGATCGCTGCCATGCTGCTGCACGAAAGCGCCTATGTTAGCGCGGGACTGATCGTGTTGGTCGAAGCGTATCTGCTGTTGACGAAACGTGCAGCGAAGATCAGCCTGTGGCCGCTGGCTTATATCGTCGTGACGGGAGCGATGTACCTCATCTATTTGTCGGCGGCCAAATCATCGCCGCCGCAGGCGACGTTTGAAGTCTCAACCGGATTGTATCTGTTGCAGGGCTTAGTCTATCCAGCCGCAATGGCGCTGGCGCGCGTGTGTCAACCCGCGAGTTGTGATCCAGTATCGTTGCTCGTGCCGGCGAGCGTGATCTTCCTGGTGGTGCTGATCGTCTTCTGGAAATTGCAGCGCACCTTGTTGATCGGCCTGTTCGGCGTGTTGTGGTTCCTCGGCGGTATCCTGCCGATGTGGGCGGGGCGCGATTTTGTTTACAATGAATATGCACCGCGCTTGCTGTATCTGGCCGGCTGCGGAGCCTGTATTGCGATTGCGGCGATTGCGGGGCAAGAGGCAAGAGGCAAGAAGCAAGAGAGTCGGCGGCGAGTCGTGGCGCTGGGTCTGGTGGCGCTGATCGTGCTGCACAGCACCTTGTTTGTTTTTCGACGCCAGGGCCTGTACGACGAGGCGTTTGCCTTATTGACGCAAGAGAACAACGCGATGTTCGCGCCGCGCCAGGGTCAGGCGCTGTTCATCAACACGGTGGAGTTGTTCACCTTCAAAGATCAAGAATTTCCCCTGGGCTGGTTTGGCGCGTTAGTCTCGCCGTGGCATAATCGCATCGTCACCGATCGACACCTGCGCGCGTTAAACGCCGACTGGGCGATCGATCCGGCGCAGGCCCAACACGTACAAGATCAGGCGTGGCTGAAGTTGGAGTTCCACGGACAAGCGCTGCCGCCTGATCAGCTGCAAACGGCGGTCCTCTCGGCCACGCAAGTCTTTCGTGTCGAAGCACCCCGCGGCGATCTGCATCTCTACCAGATCGGCCAGATCGGGCACAACGCCGCGCCGCCGGAATCATTCGTGGCGAGTTGGTCGGAGGGGGTGCGCTTGCTCAGCGCGACGATCGCAAGTGAAGCGGGCGTGCCGGTACTGAATCTCGATTGGTTCGTCGGCGGCCCGATCGATTCCAACGTGACGGTCTTCGTGCATGTTCTGAATGAAGCCGGTCAGGTGGTAGCGCAAGCCGATGGTGATCTCGTTGGAGGCTACGTGCCGATCGGGCTGTGGCAGCCCAACGATCGGGTGCAAGAACGCCGCGTAGTGCCTCTCGTCGAGCCATATGGGCACCAGCGCATCGTGCTGGGGTTGTATAATCGCACCACTCAACAACGATTGAATCCTGCGTCGGCCAGCGTGCCGCTGAAAGATGGCGCGCTAAGCGTCGCTGAGTTTGAATACCCATGATAAGTTCTACCTTGCGATTCAGGCAATATGGCGCGCGTCTCCGTCAGCACCAACCTTTTCTGTTGATGCTGGTCGTCTTCCTCACGTTTCATCTGCTGCTGCCCTTTGTCTTTCGCAATGGATCGTACTTTGTCGAGCAAGCGCCGGACATCGCCGACTATCTGCGCTGGGGCATGCTGGCCGATAGTCATCTTTATCCCTTCGTCAATTACTGGTCGGAATATCCGCCGCTGTTTGCCTGGTCGATCATCGGGCTGTACCGTCTGAGTCTCTTGCTGCCCGCCTGGATCGATCAGCGTTTGTGGTTCTCCCTCATCATGCAGTTGGTGATGACGCTGTTCGATCTGGGCAGTGTCATTCTCGTGTACGCGATCGCGCAACGCTTCAGCCCGCGCTCGCGCGCGACACGCGCGGCAGCCTTGTTTGCCGCTTCGTTCATTCTGGCCTACGGAGCGTCGGGCTGGTATGAACCGGTGCCGCTGTTCTTCCTGCTGTTGACGCTGTATCTCACGTTAAGCGATCGCTATGCGTGGAGTGCGGCGACCGCGGCCATCGGATTGATGACGAAGATCGTGCCGATCCTGATCGTGCCGATCGCCGTGCAGCGTTTGAGCGGTTGGCGTCGTCGTGCTGGCTACCTCGCATTGGTCGCCGCCCTCTCGATCGGTTTGCTGCTGCCCTTCGTCATCACCGGGAAGGACTACGTGCTCGCCTTCGTGCGTGCCACGTTGAATCGGCCGAGTTGGCTGTCGATCTGGGCTTTGTTCGATGGCAACCTGACCTTTGGCGCGAGTGTGCCCATCATCGATCGGTTCTCGCCGCAGAATGTCGGCGCGGCGTCTGCGAGTGCGCTGCCGCTGCCACTCATCACCCTGGTCTTTGCCATGTTGTTCATCGTCCTGTACACGCGTCACATCGACTGGCGTGACGCCCGCCATTCCACGGCGTTTGCCGGCCTCACGGTGATTTTGTTCTTGTTGTGGTCGAAAGGTTTCTCCGGCCAATTCACGGTGTATGTGTTGCCCTGTGTGGTCTTGTTGTTGCCCAACTGGCGCGCCGCACTGTATCTGGCCTTATTGAGTATGTTGTGGGTGGCCGAATGGCCGCTGGCCTTTCTCATACTGGACGGTCAAACGTGGTTTCTGGCCTGGCTGATCATCATCCGCACGATCGTGTTAGTCACGCTGGCGCTTGAAATGGCGGTGATGCTCTTTCCACGCATCACACACTACGTTTCACTCGTTATTCGTTACTCGTTACTCATGTGCTGGCTCACCGTTCCTGTCGTCGGCGTCGCCGCGGTTAACGGCTACATCCAGGCGCGTGTCGCGGCTGATCCGGCCAGACCCGCGATCGATCTGGTGCGCGAGCAGAAACACGACGTTGCGCCGCTGGTCTTCGCGGACACCAAACTGTATCGCCGCTTATACGCGGCGGCCCAACCGTTAGGCGAAGTGCTGTTGCTGCCGGGCAGTAAAAACGTGCCGGAAGACGTGCGCGTGAAATGGTTGAACGATCTCACCGCACGCGGTTCCTTGTGGTTGATCGCCGATGAAGGTGATCCCGCCACACGCGACGAGAATGTTAAAACCGAGCAGTGGGTTACCGATCACGCTTGCCCGATCGATTCGACGCCGGCCGGGACAGGGCGTGTGACACGCTTCACTGCGGCGCCAAATGGCGAGGCGCAGACCATCAACGCCACCTTCAACGACGAATTGACCCTGAGCCAGTTCCGCCTCACTCAAAGCACGGTGAAACCCGGTGAGCCGCTGTGCGTTGAAGTGAATTGGAACACCCTGAAAACGCCTGCCGCCGATTACACCGTCTATGTTCACGTCGTCGATCCCAACGGACAAGTCGTCGCGCAGAATGACAGGCAGCCGCAAGGCGGCTTCGCGCCGACCAGCAGTTGGCAACCAGGCACTGGGATCATCGATCGGCATGGTGTGATTCTCCCGGCCAATCTGGCGGCAGGCGAATACTCGATCCGCGTGGGCTTGTATCGATCAGATGACCAATCGCCCGTGTCACCCGGTGCGATCAATTTGACCCAGTTCACCGTTGCGCCATAACCAGCATGTCTGAGGTATGGGCCGTTCTCAGTTGGTGGATCATCCTGCAAGCGTTAGGGCTGGCCGCCTGGCCGCTGGCTTTTCGATTGCTGCGCTGGTTGCCCGATCGGGGCTACACCCTCGCTAAACCCATCGGTCTCCTGATCGTCAGCTACCTTTTCTGGCTTCTTGTTTCGCTGCACCTGTTACCCAACACCGTGGCGAGTGTTCTTGTCGTATTCGTGATCCTCGTTGGCGGAAGCGGGTGGGCGTATCGTCGTGAGAAGACTTCGCTGCTGCACTGGCTGCGTGATCGGCGGTGGCTCATCCTTTCCTATGAACTGCTCTTCGCGCTGGCCTTCATCGGCTGGGCGATCTTTCGCGCCCATGCGCCGGATATCATCACGGGCGAAAAGCCGATGGAGTTAGCTTTCCTCAACGCGATCAACCGCAGCTCGACCTTCCCACCGCACGATCCGTGGCTCTCCGGTTTCAACATCGCTTACTATTACTTCGGTTACGTGATGCTGTCGCTGTTCCAACGGCTGTCCAGCGTCAATGCCGGAGTCGCGTTCAGTTTAGGTAATGCGCTGTGGTTTGCGTTGAGCGCAGCCAGTGCGTTTGGCGTGGCGGCCAATCTCGTGGGGTTGACGAAGCGATCGACGCCGCGCGCGGCGGTGAGCACAGGCGTGCTCGCGGCGATTTTCGTTGTGCTGCTGGGCAACTTCGAAGCGCCGTTGGAAGTGGCGTATTCCGCCGGACAGGGATCGCCGGAGGTGTGGCAGCAGCTGGACATCCTCGATCTGAATCAACCGGCGACCCCGCGCGAATCGTTTCCGTGGCCGCTGCGGGATGATCCGGGCTGGTGGTATCGCGCCGCGTGGTTGATTCACGACTATCCACCGGACACCATCAGTCCGCCGCTTGCTCTCGTGACGGGGCAGCCACCTGACCCCAACACGATCTCACAAGCGACGATCACGGAGTTTCCGCAGTTCAGTTTCGTGCTCGGCGATCTGCATCCCCATACGCTCGATCTGCCGTTCGTGCTGGTGAGCATCGCCCTGGCGTTGAATCTATTTCAGGCCGGAGCCAGTGGTAAAGCTCGATCGATCATGCGCACTCCGGCGGGGTTATTGTATCCAGTGCTGCTGGGCGGCCTGGGCTTCATGAACGCGTGGGATTTTCCTATTTACCTGGCGCTCGTCATCGTGGCGCTGGGTCTGGGGCGTTGGTTATCTCATACGACAACCTCTATCCTGCCAGAAATTCGCGACCGGGTAATCGATCTGTTGCTCGTCGGTGGACTGGGCCTGGCGCTCTATCTGCCGTTCTACAGCAGCTTCACCTCGCAGGTGGCCGGACTGTGGCCGAACGTATTCAATGGCACGCGCTTCGTCCAATTCTTCATCCTCTTCGGGCCGTTCATCCTCATCGGCGTGCTCTTGGGGTGGCATGTGCTGCGACAACAACCTCTCCAGCGCGCCGCCGTGGCGAAAGGTCTTGTCGGCGGGACGCTGGGAGTGATCGGAGTGAGTGTGATCGGCGCGGCGTTGATCGGCGCAGTGTTCTATCAAGCCTCACCGACGCTGCGCACGTGGTTCGCCGGCGTACTCACGGCCATGCAACAACGCGGTATCACGCTCGATGCGCAGCTGTTGGCACGCGTGATCGATCCGTGGGTGCCATTGACGCTGGCTCTAGGACTGAGCGCGATCGGGCTGGTGTGGTTAGCGACGCGCCGAGCGATCCCACAAGAGGAAGCTGCGCAGAGTAAAGATTTCGTGCTGCTGCTCTACGGCTTGGGCTTGCTGTTGGCGCTGACCGTCGAGACGGTATTCATCGTCGATGTGTTCTTCACGCGCAAGAACACCATGTTCAAGTTTGATTATCAGGCGTGGATTCTATGGAGCGTGGCCTCGGCGTATGCGGCGTATTACCTGTTGAGCCACTCCTCGCGGGCGTGGCGTTGGATGGCCGCCCTCGTCATCGCCGGATCGATCGGGCTGGGGTTGATTTATCCGGCGCTCGCCATCGCCACACGCGTGACCGATTCTAGCATCCCCGCGCCAACCTTGGACGCCTTTCAGGCTGTGGCGCAATCGCCGCGCTATCCCAATGCCGATGACGCGTATGCCGTCATGCAGTGGCTCAATCAAAACGCGGCCGGCTCGCCCGTCATCTTGGAAGCGACTGACGATGAATCGGAAAACAAACCGGCGCGTTCGCGGATTTCGTCGTGGACGGGCTTGCCCACTGTGCTGGGTTGGTATGGGCATGAGACGCAATGGCGTGGCAGTGACGTCGTGCAGCGTCAACGCTTGCCAGACATCACGGCGATCTACTCGACCACGGATGAAGACACCGCCCGATCGTTATTACAGCGCTACACGGTCGCCTATGTGCTCGTCGGCGATCGTGAACGCAAGCAGTATCCGGCCGAGGGGTTGGCGAAATTCGATCGGATGTTCCCAATCGCTTTTCAACACGGCACAATCACCCTATATCGCATGGAATAGTTACTGCTCAGCCCGCCTCACCCCCGGCCCCTCTCCTGAAGAATGGAAAGCGATTCTCAGGAGAGGGGAGCGCCCACTCCCCCTCTCTCGAAATCGTTGGGGTGATTTCGGGAGAGGGGGCCGGGGGTGAGGCGGGCTGAGCAGTAACATGGAATAAAACACGGGCGATCTGATGAAGATCGCCCGCGTGGGATTTAGGGTGTCAGTGTGGGTGTTTCTGTTAGTGTTGGAGTTAGAGTTAGAGTTGGCTCCAACGTGGCGGTTGGCTCTGGCGCTGGCGTGTCGGTTGGCGATGGCAGCGGTGTGTTCTCAGGCAGCGGTGTATCGGTGGGCAGCGGAACAGCCGTCGGGAATGGCGTCTCGGTCGGTTGTGGAATCAACGTCGAGGTGGCACTCGGCGTCGGTGTGTCGATCGGTGTGGAGTTCTGCACACGCACGCGCACCTTGTATTCAGTCCGTCCGCCACCTTTGGCATAGGCTGCCACTTGCAGCGTGTATTCGCCGTCGTCCACATCGCCGGTGTTCCATTCACCCAGTTGGCCGTTGGTGACCTGCGCCTCATGCGGCCCGCTGATCCATTCCAAACTGCCATCGCCCCAACCAGGACTGTACACTAAATCGTAGTGCTCAAAGTTGGGCAGTGTCACCGTGCCCAGCAGCGGCACGATACCGCTGATCGTCGCACCATCGATCGGCGCGGTGAAGAAGACCGTGGCATTGCCTGGCTGCGAAGAACTCGGCGTGCAGCGGCTCTTCGTCCCTACCGGGAAAGGATAGTTTTGCTGCACGGCCCAATCATACACATCGTCCGGCACCAGCAAGACCACTTGCTCGCTGCCGTTGCAATTCAACATCTGAAAGACATCTTGATCGGGCTTGGGCGGCGGTTGATCGGCGACGAATAATTCAGTGCGCTTATCGGGACAATACGGCGAGGCTTCCGCGCCCGACCACGCGCACACTTCACGCTCCACGATCCCCTCGGGCCGCACGAAATCAAGCACCGGCCGATCGGCTAACGCAGCCTCCATGAAGTCGTGCCAGATCGGCCCAGCGCCGCTGACGCCGCTGACACCCTGCATCTCTTTATTATCGACGTTGCCCACCCACACACCCGTCACCAGATCGGGCGTATAACCAATCGTCCAGTTGTCTTTGTAATCATTAGTTGTGCCCGTCTTCACTGCCGCCGGTCGCGACAACTTCAACACGCTGTTCGCGCCAAACGCCGGTGTGCGCGCCGCATTGTCGGAAAGAATGTTAGTCAACAAGTAGGTGTGCTGAGGCCGCACCAACTGCGCGCCGGTATTTTCGATCAACTGGCAGGCGGGCAAGCCTTGATTATCCTGGCCCGCCGGCGTGAACTTACAGACCGGCGTGCCATCGGCCTTCTCCACGCGCAGCAGCGAGATCGGCGGCATGTACACGCCATTGTCCGCCAACACGCCAAACGCGCTCGTCATTTCGATCAACGGCACTTCGCCGCCGCCCAACGTTAACGCCGGGCCGTAATCAGGACGCGTCAACGTATCCACACCCAACCGACGCATCACCGCCAGAAAATTGGGAACGCCGACATCGACCAGCGTCTTGACCGCCGGAATGTTATAGGAATTCGCCAGGCTCGATCGAACCGTCTGCGGCCCATGGAATTTGCTATCGTAGTTCCCTGGCGTATACACATTGCCAGCCGTATCGGTGTAAGACACGGGTGTATCCCACAGGACCGTGGCCGGCGACCAGCCTTTTTCAAACGCGGTGAGATACGTAAACGGTTTGATCACACTGCCCGTCTGACGCGGACGCAGCGTCATGTTGATCTGTCCGCCAATCTCGTCGTTGCCGAAATCCGGGCTGCCCACCATCGACAAGATCTCGCCCGTGCGCGGGTCGATGGCAATGAGTGCGCCGTTCTTCACGTTCTTGGCTTGCAGCGCCGCGATTTGATCGTGCACCGTCTGCTCACCGATCGCTTGCAGTTTCGGATCGAGCGTGGTGGTGATCTTCAAGCCGCCGCGATACAACGCCTCTGGCCCGAATTCCTTCTCGACAAGTTGGCGGATGTAGACCACCCAGTGCGGTGCTTTCGCATTGAAGTCATTGGCGGGCGCTTTGAATTGATAGTTGACCATCGCTGCTGCGGCGATCTTGGCTTCAGCCTGCGTGGCATAGCCCTCTTCGGTCATCAACCGCAAGACGTCTTTTTGACGCGCCAACACCGCATCGCGGCCTTCCGGTGTGAACGGATCATAGATGGCCGGCGCTTGCGGAATGCCCGCCAACAACGAGGCTTCGGCCAGCGTCAACGCCGCGGCATCTTTGTTAAAATACGTGCGCGCGGCCGCCTCAATGCCGTAGGCCAGATTGCCGTAGTTGATCGAGTTGAGATACAGCTCCAGAATCTTGTCGCGCGGATACTGGCGCGTGACTTCGGCGGCCAACACGGCTTCACGAATCTTGCGATTCAGCGTGCGCTCACTTCCTTCCGGCAGCATCAAGTTTCGCACGAGCTGCTGCGCGATCGTGCTAGCGCCTGACACGCCTGAACCGGCGCGCACATCTTGCACAATCGCCCGCACGATGCCAAACACATCAAAGCCGGGATGCCGGTAGAAACGCGGATCTTCCGTCGCAATGGTAGCCTTGGTCAACCACGGCGAAATCTTATCGATGGGCACACTGGTACGACGGCCGCCCTGCGGATCGACCAGTTCATACAGCAAGTTGCCATTGCGATCGTAAATCTGGCTGCTG
>Ga0182021_10001063_pt1 | contig 31153 bp, 36 predicted proteins | sample 612E3MmetaG_FD_120493 | JGI IMG/M metagenome (GOLD analysis project Ga0182021, IMG submission 120493) | Permafrost microbial communities from Stordalen Mire, Sweden - 612E3M metaG (Illumina Assembly) | ecosystem: Environmental > Terrestrial > Soil > Wetlands > Permafrost | place: Sweden... | reverse complement strand
TCGGTGATCGCAATGATCGTGTTGTTGAACGTGCTCTTGATGTGCGCCTGACCGGCGACAATGTTCTTCTTTTCCTTGCGACGGACCTTTGTCTTGGCCTGCGTCGTCTTGCGGCTTGCTGTAGCCATGTGTTTTTTATCTCTCCTGGGATCTCACGCGACCGGGGGGTCAGCGGGCCTTCTTCTTGCCCGCGACCGCCTTCTTCCTGCCCTTACGAGTACGGGCGTTCGTCCGTGTGCGCTGGCCACGGACAGGCAGGCCGCTGCGATGGCGGCGGCCCTGGTAGTTACCGATCTCGATCTTGCGGCGGATATCGGCCGCAATCTCCCGGCGAAGATCGCCCTCGGTCTCGTAGCTGGCCTCGATGTGGTCACGCAGCAGGACGATCTGGTCGTCGGTGAGCTGGTGGACTCGGATGTCCCCGGAGAGCCCGGTGGCCTTGAGTGTCTCGGCAGCGCGGGTCTTCCCGATGCCGAAGATGTAGGTAAGCGCGATCTCCAAGCGCTTCTCGCGCGGGAGATCGACGCCGATAAGACGTGCCATGTTGGCGTGTGCCTCTCGTTTCCGGTTCTGACGCCCAGGGCGTCCGGTCGTGAACCGCGAAGGTGCTGGACGTGACGCGTTCCCCTGGTGGGGCCTCGGCCTTCGCCCGAGGGTTCATGGGCTACGGAGCCCCATGTGCGTTCACGCTGTACTGGTTGTGCATCGCCTGCGCGATGTACTCCTCACCGCTTGCGCGGTGCACCGGGCGGATGCGATCGACATCCCCGGCACGCCGTCCGGCCTAGGCCGGATGGCGCTTCCTGCTCAGCCCTGCCGCTGCTTGTGGCGAGGGTTGTCGCAGATCACCATGACGACTCCGTGCCGGCGGATCACCTTGCACTTGTCGCACATGCGCTTGACGCTCGGCTGAACCTTCATGCGAGCTCTTCCTTCTTCTTACGTCGCGGCGCACCCGCCAAGGTGCTCCGCAGTTCGCGGGCTGTTGCGTTTGGTGGTCGGCTACCGGTGTCGGTAGACGATCCGCCCTCGGGTCAAGTCGTACGGCGAGAGCTCCACGACGACGCGATCGCTTGGCAGGATGCGGATGTAGTGCTGCCGCATCTTCCCTGAGATCGTGGCGAGGACCCGGTGACCGTTCGCCAGCTCGACGCGAAACATCGCGTTGGGCAGCGCCTCGACCACAGTCCCCTCCAGTTCGAGGGCACCCTCTTTCTTCGCCATACACTCCCGATCGTTCGCTGATTCGGCCTCGCCCCGCTTGACAGCCCGGGCATGGCCGCGTCCACCCATGACATGGGTGACCGACACGCCACTTTACGCCGCAGGCAACCAAGAGCCCAAATCGCCTGTACGGGCTGCTCCCGCGCTAGTGGGGCGTGCCCACTACAGACTGCGGTCGATCTCGTCGAGCTGACGGTCCAGCCCGTCCAGATTCGCGTGGATCCGGTCCAGCTCGGCGTCGAGCTCGGCGATACGGGAGTCTGCCCGGGCGTCGAGGTCGTCCTCCACCCCGCCTCGCGCAAGAAGAAGCGCCCGGTTCACGGCTCGTACGGTGGCGGGGCCGATGCCGGCAGGCTCCTCCAGGTGGTCGACGGTGACGCTGGTCAGGCGCATGTCAGGCCCCACGACGACGGTCACGACGCCGTCGGTGACGACCGACGGGTCCGGGAGCTCGCCCGACTCGGGCTGCGGGCCGGCACCCAGCAGGTACTGCCGCGTCTCGTCGTCGATGAGGGCGCTCTCCAGGAGCGCTCCCGTGGTCCACTGCTGCACGTCGTCGAGAGCGACGGAGCAGACGCTGGTGAGCTGGGCGCCCACCTCGGTCGCGTCCGCCTGCGGGAAGATCTGGAGGTCCACCTCGTACAGGGTCATGTCGCCGCGCGCGATGACGGTGACCGACTCGTCGTCGTTGGCATACGTCACCGTACGGGTCACTGCCGCGGCGATCTCCGGTGGGAGCTCGGGCAGCGGTGGTTCCTGCGCGGTCTCGGTCGTCATGGGTGAATCCTGCCTCAGGTGGGTGAGTTGTTGGCGGCAGCGGTCCGAGCCTGCTGGATCGCGTTCCAGGTGCCGGTCGCGTCACCGGCGACGCCGGGGCTCTGCCACAGCGCGGAGATCTTGTTCACCGTCGCGCTCGTTCCCGTGGCACTGCCCACGGCGTTCGCGATTCCCGCGTAGTTGCCTGTCTTGACGGCGTTCACGGCGCCCGTGACCTGGTTGACCGTGCCGCTCCACGAGCCCAGGGTGGAGCTGCTCGATCCGCCCGACAGGCTGTTGTAGCTCGAGACCGCGCCGGACAGGGAGCTGATCCCCCCGAGGAAGTCCCCGTTCTTGAACGCCTTGAAGGCGGCGAACACGCTCTTGATGATCTGGATGATCCTCTGGATCTTCTGGACGATCTCCATGACCTTCTTGAGCAGCGTGACGATCTTCTCGATGAGCGTGCCGAGCTTCTGGCAGACGCCCATGACCTTGCTGAGCAGCTCGATGGCCTTCATGATGTTCGCCCCGAGCCAGGCCGCCACGGTCGCGCCGAACGAGCACCACGACGTCGCAAGGGCCGCCAGGAACGACTGGATGAGCCACTGCACGAACATCTTGACGAGGTCGATGATGCAGTTCGCCACCTGGACGCAGCCCTTGGCGCAGGCCACGAGGATCTCCTGCGTGCCAGCGATCGCCTTGGCCGTCTTCGACACCTTCTCCGAGAAGTCGGACGTCTTCTTCATGAACGCCGCGTACGAGTCGCCCTCCCAGCCGCCGATGCTGCTCGTGGCGCCGGTCACCTCGGTGGCGATCGCCTCGAGCTTGTGGCTCAGCTCCACGTACTTGGGTCCGTAGCTGACGAGCTTCTCCGGGTCGCCCGCGACGTACTTGAGCCAGCGGTCCAGCGTCTTGTACGCGTTGCCGACGTTGAGGACGGTCTTCACCGGTCCGGGGCAGTGGGCGTACCACTGCTCGAGCTTGTTGGAGTACTCCGAGGTCGTGGCGCTCATGACTCGTACAGCGCCCGTTCGATCTCCAGCGCCTGGTCGACTCCAGTGGTGTCGGTGAGGCGGTAGCCGTTGGCGGTGGTCGTGATGGCGTCGGCGAGGTCGCCGAGGGACTGCTCGATGTCTGAGATGGCGCTGCTGCAGGCCGCGACGTGGTCCTCGTACGGCTGGGCGATCTTGTCGGACAGCCACGGCACGCGGCCGAAGGTGCCGTGCGGGATGTCGAGCGCGTGCAGGCCTGTGCAGACGCCTTCGGCGGTGCCCTGCGTGGTGTGGATCGTCGTGGCAGCGGAGTCCATGCTGCCGACGTCGACGGTGAAGTTCGTCACGGCGAATCCCTTCCTATCGGGATCACCCTATTCAGGAGCGGGGGTCATCACGACGCCCCTCGGGACACGACTTCTCGGCTACGTCAGGCGCGCGCTGCGTGGGCTGCGATGTCCTTGCGCAGCTCCGGCGGCAGCGCGAACACGAGGTTCTCCTCGGTGAGGCGCTCCTCGGTCGCGGTCGGGAAACCGCGCGCGACAAGGAAGTCGAGTACGCCCTGGACGAGCTCGTCGGGTACGGAGGCACCGGACGTGACGCCCACGCTGTCCACCCCGGAGAGCCACGCCTCGTCGATCTCGCCCGCGTTGTCGACACGGTACGACGCCGTGGCGCCTGCCTCCAGCGCGACCTCGACCAGCCGTACGGAGTTGGACGAGTTCCGCGACCCGACGACGATCACGAGGTCGCAGCGTGGCGCCAGCTGCTTGACCGCCGACTGACGGTTCTGGGTGGCGTAGCAGATGTCGTCGCTCGGCGGGTCCATCAGCAGCGGGAACTTCTCGCGGAGCCTGGTGACGGTCTCGTACGTCTCGTCGACGCTCAGCGTCGTCTGCGACAGCCACGCGACCTTGGTCGGGTCCTTGACCTCGACCGCGTCGACGTCGTCGGGGTGCTGGACGAGCGTGATGTGCTCGGGCGCCTCACCAGTCGTGCCCTCGACCTCTTCGTGGCCGGCATGACCGATGAGCAGGATCTCGACGTCGTCGGCAGCGAAGCGGCTCGCCTCCTTGTGCACCTTCGTCACCAGCGGGCAGGTGGCGTCGATCGTCTTCAGGCCACGGGCTGACGCCTCACGGTGGACCTCGGGGGACACGCCGTGCGCCGAGAAGACCACGGTCGAGCCCGAGGGCACCTCGGACAGCTCCTCCACGAACACGGCGCCGCGAGCCTCGAGGTCCTCGACCACATGGCGGTTGTGGACGATCTGCTTGCGGACGTAGACGGGCGGGCCGTACGTGTCGAGCGCGCGCTCCACGGTCACGACCGCTCGGTCGACACCGGCGCAGTAGCCGCGTGGCGCTGCCAGGAGGACACGCTTGGGAGAGGACATGTACGCAAGTCTAGGTGGGGTCCGGCTGCGAACGCGTCGGCACTTCTCGGGCGGCGCACGCAACAGGTAGGCGAGCGGTTGCCTGGGTCGTAGCGGTGCTGCTGAGGCACTCCATCGCTTTTGGCTGTCGACGGCGCATGCTTGGCGCATGCGCGCCGCATCCGTACGTCGCCTGTTTCTTCTTCTCGGGGTCGGTCTGGTGGTCGCCGCGTGCGCCGCCAGCGGCTCCGCCGGGACTTCTACGACCACGCCCACGCCGGCGGCAGGCTCCGCGCCGGCGTCGGTCAAGGGGCCGCCCATCGGCCCGCGGCCCATCGACATACGAACGGCACTGGACGTCGCAGCGTTCGTGACGCCGACCGGGCAGATCGTCTGCATGCTCGGCGCTGACGGGGCCCGCTGCGACTACTTCGCGGAGGACAAGACGTGGGTCGCGCCGCGACCGGGCAACTGCGACATCGACTGGGGCTCGTCGCTGACCGTCGACAGGACGGCAGGAACGTCCTGCGTCGGCGACAGCATCGTCGCGAAGGCCGCGCTGGACTCGGGGCTCGACTCGTGGCGCAAGACCACGGACCCCACCGTGTCGTGGGACGGCATGACGCTCGTCACCCTCCCGGAGGGCGCAATGCTCGTGGTCGGTACGTTCCGGTGCGACAGCGCCGACGCGGGCGTCACCTGCCAGAACGACTCGACGGGACACGGATTCTTCATGTCGCGCTCCTCGATTCGGATCTTCTAGGGCAGATGGCGCCCGATCAGACCCCCGACGCTCCATGCTTGGTGCCATGCGTTCCCTGAGACACATGCTCGTGATCCTCGGTGTCGCCGGGCTGATGGCTGGCTGCACCACCACGGTGACGCCCTCATCGACCCCCCCGGCCACTGCCCAGGCTTCGGACGCCACCGCCTCGTCAGCGCCCAGTCTGAGCGTCTCGTTGCCCTTCCCCAGCGGAGGGCCCAGCTCCGCGCCGGCCGCCACGACATTGACGCCCACCGCCTCGCCGACGGACGTACGGAAGGTCGGCGATGCCGCCGGTTTCGCCACCCCGTCCGGGCGCATCGTCTGCATCATGGCCGACAACAGCGTGCGCTGTGACTTCATCGCCACCGACAAGGCGTGGACGTCTCCGCAGCCGAAGGGATGCCAGCTTGCATGGGGCGACTCCTTGCAGCTCGCCCAGACCGCCGGCTCCACGTGTCACGGCGACACCCTCGCCGACACCCCCGCGCTCGACTCCGACTTCGTCGGCTGGCGCCACCCCAGCGACCCGACCGTCGTCGTCAACGGACTGACGCTGGCCGCACTCCCGTACGGTTCAGCGATCGTCCTCGGCACGCTCGAGTGCGACAGTGCCACCACGGGCGTGACCTGTCTCAACACCAGCACCCGTCACGGCTTCACGATGTCGCGCGAGGCGTACACGATCTTCTAGGCCTCGCCCGTCGGCGTCCCAGCCACCCCACGGGAAACGCGTCCTCCACCCCTGACGGGGTCCAGCCTCAGACGTGAGGGATCTGGTCGCTGTGCCCCACGACCGGGCACTTCACCCCGCGGTCGCTCTCCCGGTCCAGCGGTCAGGGAGCCTTCGGGTGGAACCCGTGCTCCCGGTACATGTCGACGGACTGGCGCAGCGCTTCGAGGAAGTACGGCGGGAACTCCATGCCGTTCTTGTTCGCCCACAACAGCTTCGCCTCGAGGCGGCCGACGTCCTTCGCGTACTTCTCGAGCTCCTGGTCGATCCCCAACCCGACCATGAGACCGCCCAGGTTGGCCTCGTACCGGGGGACGTAGTTTGTGCCCACGAGAGCGAACCCCTTCTCGCGCAGAACCCGCGCCACGTACAGCTGCCACGGCGCAAGCACCTCGTCCTGGATCATCTGCGTCGCCGACATCTGGTAGAAGGCGAAGTGACCCGGCTCCTGACGCTTGATCTGCCCGATGATCGTGGCGGAGATCGCCTTCTCACCGAGCTCGTCGAGCTGGTTGGTGAAGCGGTTGTACGCGAGGACGGCCTGCCGCTCGGTCGCCGCACCCGTGAGGTAGTAGAGCAGCCGCGTGATCTGCTGGATCGCGGGGAAATGGGCCAGCGCGCCGAGCAGCTTCATCCGCATCGGGATCCCCAGAAAGACCTCCGAGGGCGGCAGCCCGAGATCCACCTGGAGCCGGTCGAGGATCACGCCGTGAGCGATCTCCTGCGGCTGCCACACGTCCTGGTAGAAGTAGCGGTCGACCTCGGAGACGCCGGGCAGCAACGTCAGCAGCTCCAGCACGTTGCGGTCCACCTCGAGCTCGACACGAGCCAGGTAGTCGATCACCGGGGCGAAGCGCTCGCGGACCACGAGGGGGTTGACGATCGTCCGGTCGACGGAGTCGAGTCGGATCGGAGGGTGCTCGTCCTCCAGCCTGCGGACGTGCTCCATGATCGACGCTTCGGTGATCTGTGAGCGGGCCATCTAGAGGATGATAGCCGCGACCGCCCGACAACGGAACAATCGTTCTGTTTCGTTCCCGTGACGTTCACCTACTCCTTGAACCCTTCCGGACCGCCGTCAGGCGACTCACGACCGGGCTCAGGAAGGCTCGGGAATGGCCTCGATCACCTCGTCGATCCCCGGGTTGGCGGGGACGATCGCGCGGATGACCGAGCCGTCCTCGCGGACGGAGCCCTCGATGTCACGCACCGACGGCCTGCCCTGGAGGACGAGGACGGGAGCCAGCGGTACGACCACCGGAGCGTCCGACGTGACGGTGATGGGAGTGCCCTGCACCAGCACCTGGAGAGGGTCGGCTCCCGGCGTCTCGACGGTGAAGCAGATGGTGCCCTTCTCGATCCGTACGCGCACCCGCGTCCCGCGCAACGTCACCGGGAAGCTGAGGAAGGCCCAGTCCGCCGGCAGCCTCGGGTCGAAGGAGCACGTGCCGAGGTAGTCCCTCATCCCGCCGAAACCGCCGACCAGCGAGCTCCACACGCCGCCCACAGAGGCCACGTGGACACCCGCGTCGGCGTTGTGGTGGAGGTCGCCGAGGTCGACGTAGAGGGCCTGCTTGAAGTAGCTCACAGCAAGGTCGCCGTAACCGACCTCCGCCGCAATGATCGCCTGGACGACCGAGGACAGGGTGGAGTCGCCGGTTGTCAGCGGGTCGTAGTACTCGAAGTCGGCACGCTTCTGCTCGGGCGTGAACTCGTCGCCCTGCAGGTACAGCGCGAGCACCACGTCGGCCTGCTTCAGCACCTGATGGCGGTAGATCACGAGCGGGTGGTAGTGAAGGAGCAGGGGCCGCATCTCGCTCGGCGTGTTGGCCAGGTCCCACACCTCCTTCTCGAGGAACGCGTCGTCCTGCGGATGGATCCCGAACGCGTCGTCGTACGGGATGTGCATCGCCTCGGCGACGCGGGAGAACTCGTCGATCTCGTCCTCGGTCAGCGACAGGCGCCGTACGGCGTTGCCGTACGCCGTCGCGTCGCGCTGCTGCAGACTGCGCAGCTGGCGCACCGCCGCCCGCAGGTTCGCGCGCGCCATGACGTTGGTGAAGAGGTTGTCGTTCACGACGGTCGTGTACTCGTCGGGTCCGGTGACGCCGTGGATGTGGAACAACGAGTGCCCGTCGAACGTGCGCCAGAAGCCCAGGTCGGACCACAGCCGCGCCGTCTCGACGAGGATGTCGATGGCTTCGCGGGCCAGGAAGTCGACGTCCCCGGTCGCGGCCACGTACTGCGACAGGGCATGGGCCACGTCGGCGTCGATGTGGTACTGGGCGGTGCCGGCCGCGTAGTAGGCCGACGCCTCCTCGCCGTTGATCGTGCGCCACGGGAAGAGCGCGCCGCGCTGGTTCAGGTCCGCGGCACGCCGCCTGGCCGCGTCGAGCATGCTGTAGCGGAACCGGAGCGCGTTGCGTGCGTACTGGGGTGACGTGTACGTGAGGAACGGGAGCAGGTAGATCTCGGTGTCCCAGAAGTAGTGCCCGTCGTAGCCGGAGCCCGTGACGCCCTTGGCCGGGATCCCGGCGCCCTCGGCACGAGCAGCCGACTGGATGACCTGGAACAGGTTCCACCGTACGGCCTGCTGGAGCTCCGGCTGGCCGCCGATCTCGACGTCGCTGCGCTCCCAGAACGCGTCGAGCCAGGCGCGCTGAGCGGCGAAGGCCGCCTCCGTTCCGGTCTCCTTGACACGGTCGAGCGTGCGCCGGCACCGGTCGACGAGCTCGCGCGTCGGCACGCCGCGCGAGGTGTGATAGCTGACGACCTTCGTGATCCGGGTCGTCACGCCGGGCGTGGCGTTGACGCGGAACACGTGCTTGGCGATGTCGTCGTCGATCTGGGTGCGCTCCTCGTACCAGTCCGACGTCTCGATCGAGTGGTCAGCGGCCACGGCCAGCGTCATCCCGGAGGCGGTCACGGAGTACGAGAGCACCGCACGGCCCCCGCCCTCCCACTTCGAGTGTGGCTGGAGGACTCGTCCGACGATCTTCGCCGCCCGGCGGGGATCCCAGCCCGCGCCCATCGCCTGCGAGGCGACGTGGAACTCGTCCTCGCCGTCCTGGCGGTTGAGGACCTCGCAGCTCACGATCACTGGCGCTGCGACGTCAAGCATCGTGATCTCGTAGTCCATGACCGCGAGGTGACGCTCGGTGAAGGACACCATCCGGCGTGAGCGCAGCCTGACGCGCTTGCCCGCCGGGGTGTGCCAGATGAGCTCCCTCGTCAGCACGCCGTCGCGGAACGAGAGAGTGCGTTCGTACTGCTCGAGCTCGGCGACGCTGAGCAGCAGCGGCTCGTCGTCGACGTACAGGCGCATCGTCTTCGCGTCCGGCGCGTTGACGATCGTCTGGCCCACGGTCGCGAAACCGTACGCGTCCTCGGCGTGGTGGATCGGCCAGATCTCGTGGAAGCCGTTGATGAACGTGCCGTGCGCGTAGGCGTCGCGGCCCTCCTCCACGTTGCCGCGAAGGCCGAGGTAACCGTTCCCGACCGCGAAGAGCGTCTCGGTGACGCCGAGGTCGTGGCTGCTGTACCGGAGCTCTCGCAGCGCCCAGGGGTCGACCGGGAACCGGTTCCGATCGATCGGATCCGCCGTCTGAGACTCGCCCATCACGCTCCCCCGCTCGCAGTTCCGCCGACTCAGATTAGCCCCGAGCGGCGGCGCTCGGGTATCACCATGAGGGCCTGTCATCTCATACAGTGCAGCGGTATCGAGACGACACCGCTGTCGGCGAGGCCGACCGACCCTAGGAGCCGATATGCCGAGTCGTAGCCAGTCGGCGATCCTCACGTACAGAGCGCTGCGGATGGGCGTCGTCGCCACAGCGCTGCTGCTGATGACCTCGCTCGTGCTCGAGATCATCCGTACGCACGGCCTCCAGCTGACATCCATCAGCGCGTCGTACTACTCGCCGGTACGGAACGTCTTCGTCGGTGTCCTCGTGGCCACGGGCATGGCGCTGATCGCCATCATGGGCCGCGAGAAGAGCGAGGACAGCGCCCTCAACCTGGCGGGCATGCTCGCCCCGACGATCGGCATGCTGCCGACGACCGTCGGCCCGTCGGCCCCCGGCGCCTGCCAGGCAGGCGTCGCGAGGTGCATCCCGGCGACCACCTTGGTCGACGTCGAGAACAACGTCAGCTCGCTGCTTGTTCTGGGACTGCTCGTTCTCATCGGTGTGCTGATCTGGGTCCTGCGTACGCACGGTGGCGGATCCGTACAGCTGCGGCGCATGATCCTGCCCGCGGCGCTGTGGCTGGTGTCAGCGATCCTCTGGCTCTTCGCCCGCGAGCTCGTGTTCGTGCACGGCCACAACCTGGCGGCGTTCTGCTTCTTCCTGCTGCTGGCATGGGTGGCGCGCATCAACGCGATGGACCCTCCCGAGGGGGTCACGGTGATGGGGCTGACCCCGACGGACTACCAGCGCGGCTACCGGATCATCAGCTGGGCGATGATCGTCACGATCGTGCTGACGGCGATCTACGACATCGGGATCATGCTGACCTGGCTCCCCGACCCGTTCCCCCAGTGGTTCTTCGTCGCGGAGTCGTTGCTCCTCGCTCTGTTCATCGCGTTCTGGACCCTCCAGACAGCCCACTTCTGGCGAGCCGGCGTGCCCGACGATGCCGCAGGGGCCGAGGAGACCGTCGCCTGACTCGGCCCGTCCCGAAGTCGCCTCCCGGACCGTCGACGCGGTGACCTTGGCCGGAGTTTCGGGGCGAACCGCCTCACCTCCCTCTGAGGTCGACGCGCGTTAGTGTGCGGCCATGAGCGAACTGATGGATGCAGTCGACGTCATCCGCACCAAGCGCGACGGCGGCGCCCTGAGCGACGCGCAGATCGACTGGGTCATCGACGCGTACACGAGGGGTGCCGTCGCCGACGAGCAGATGGCAGCGCTGGCGATGGCGATCTTCCTGCGCGGGATGACCCGCACCGAGATCTCCCGCTGGACCGCGGCGATGATCGCGAGCGGCGAACGGATGGACTTCACCCACCTCGGGGCGACCGCGGACAAGCACTCGACGGGCGGCGTCGGCGACAAGATCACCCTTCCCCTCGTACCGCTGGTCGCCGCGTACGGAGTCCGCGTCCCGCAGCTCTCCGGCCGCGGTCTGGGCCATACGGGTGGCACGCTCGACAAGCTCGAGTCCATCCGTGGCTGGCGCGCCGACATCAGCCCGGAGGAGATGCTTGCGCAGCTTCGCGAGGTCGGCGGGGTCATCTGTGCGGCCGGCGCCGGGCTCGCGCCCGCGGACAAGAAGCTGTACGCCCTGCGCGACATCACCTCGACCGTCGAGTCCATCCCGCTGATCGCCAGCTCGATCATGAGCAAGAAGATCGCCGAGGGCTCGGGCGCCCTCGTTCTCGACGTGAAGACAGGCTCGGGCGCGTTCATGCAGGCCGAGGCGGACGCCCGCGCGCTGGCACGGACCATGGTCGACCTCGGCAACGACGCCGGGCTCGCGACCATCGCGCTCCTCACGGACATGGAGACGCCGCTGGGGCTCACGGTCGGCAACGCCCTGGAGGTACGGGAGTCGGTCGAGGTCCTCGCCGGCGGCGGGCCCGCCGATGTCGTCGAGCTGACCGTTGCCCTGGCCCGGGAGATGCTCGCGCTCGCGGGCCGCGGGGACGTCGACCCGGCAGAGGCCCTCGTCGACGGCCGCGCCATGGACGTCTGGCGGCGGATGATCGCAGCTCAGGGCGGAGATCCCGACGCTCCGCTGCCGATCGCGACCCACAGCGAGGTCGTCACCGCCCCGCAGGACGGGTACGTCATGGCCATGCCGGCACGTCCGATCGCCGTCGCCGCTTGGCGGCTGGGCGCCGGACGGGCGCGCAAGGAGGACCCCGTCGACCTCGCGGCCGGCGTCGAGATCCACCGCAAGCCGGGCGACAGGGTGACCGCGGGCGAGCCCGTACTCACCCTGCACACGACCGACCCGTCGAAGATCGCCCGGGCATTGGAGGCGTTGGAGGGGTGCGTGGCGTACGGGTCGGACCCAGTCCCGGTCCCGTCGACCAGGGTGATCGACCGCATCGCCTGAGCCGGCCGGTTGGCAGACGCTTCACGCCCAGACCTGATCTGTGGTTGTTTTCGAGGGTAGGACGGAGCCGTCCGAGCCGAGCACCCGAGCAGTTGTTGTTCTGAGCACCCGGTTGGCTCTGAGAACAACAACAACTCGGGTACTGACCAGACCTCCTGCTCACAACAACCACAACTCGGGTTTGGCCAGGGATCCTGGCATTCACCCGCTGGGTTCGTCGACGTGATGCTCTGTCGTCAAGGGGTGAGCCATTCGAATGGCGGACATCCCGTCGGATCAGTACGCCAAACGCTGGGGATGCTCGCCAGTCGACAAGCGGGGCGGCTTGGTCGAGTCCCGAGGGCTCGAGGCTTCCTATATTCCCGTTGCAGGAATATTCTGATGCGCATGGCCCCACCTCTGACGAGCTCTTCATTCTGGATCCTGACCGTTCTCGCATCGGGGCGTCGCCACGGCTACGACATCCTGCGCGAGACACGTACAGCCTCCGAGGGTCGCGTCACGCTGAAGGTTGCCACCCTGTACGCAGCCCTGGAACGGTTGGAGTCGGACGGGTCGATCCGCGCCGACGGTGACGAGATCGTAGACGGTCGCGCGCGTCGCTACTTCGTGCTGACCGAGCACGGAGCGTCGCGGCTCGCGGCTGAGGCACGAGCCATGGCGCAGGCGGCGAAGGCGGCGCAGCGACACCTGTCGACCCGTCCTGCATTCCTCGCGACCGCGGCGGTGGCCCCATGAGTCCGCACAAAGCCGACCCGTACGTACGGCTGCTGCGCTGGTACCCGCCGGTCTGGCGGGAGACTCATGGAGCCGTCTTCCTCGACACGCCGCGCGAGCAGTCAGAGCACGAGGGCAGAACCCTGCCGTCCCGCGGTGATGCCGCGCAGCGGCCGTCTCGAAGAACCTGGGGGCTCTCAGGGATCGGCTATGACGTCGGCGGTACGAGTCCTGTGTGGTGCGCGGCGAAAGCTAGAAGGTCGGCCCACTCGGCGGCCTGCACCTGAGCCGGCTTGCCGGCGCCATGTCCCGTCGAGACCTCGATCCGGGTGAGGATCGGGGCGTCCCCGGACTGCGCGCGCTGCAGCGTCGCCGTGAACTTGTGGCTGTGCAGCGGGACGACGCGGTCGTCGTGGTCGCCGGTGGCCACGAGCGTCGCCGGGTAGGACGTGCCCTCGTGCACGTTGTGGAGCGGCGAGTACGCGAGCTCGACCTCGAAGTCTCCTCGATCGTCGGGGTTGCCGTAGTCGGAGATCCAGGCGGCACCGATCGTGAACTTGTGGAAGCGAAGGATGTCCAGGACACCGACCGTCGGCAGCGCCACCGCGAACAGGTCGGGCCGCTGCGTCATGGCAGCGCCCACCAGCAGTCCGCCGTTGCTGCGCCCGTGGAGCGCGAGCTGCGCGGGCGTCGTGACGCCGGTCTCCACGAGGTGCTCGGCGACCGCGATGACGTCGTCGAAGACGTGCTGCTTGTTGTCGAGGCGGCCGTCGTCGTACCAGTCGGAGCCGTACTCGCCGCCCCCGCGCAGGTTCGCGATGACCAGCACTCCCCCGGCGGCCAGCCACCCGGACCAGCCGGGCCGATAGTCGGCCAGGACGGGGATCTTGAACCCGCCGTAGCCGTACAGCAGCATCGGGGACGGACTCGCCGGCGAGTTGGCGGGACGGATGAGGAAGTACGGGACCTGCGTGCCGTCCTTGCTCGTCGCCCGGCCGCGCTCGACGCTGTACGGACCGGCCACGCCCGACCCGGAGTCGACGAGGTCGAGCGCACGGGCCGTACCGGACGCGCTGTCGATCTCGTACGCCCCCGTCGGCTCGGTGACCGTCGAGATGCCGACGTGCGCGTACCGGCGGGTGGGCGAACCGTCCGACGCCACCGTCGCGCCGGCCGGAAGGTCCACCGGCCCCAGGTCCGTACCGTCAAGCCGGTACCTGCTGATGCGCGGTGTCGCGTCGACGAGCCGCTCGACGAGCAGATGGTCGCCGGTGGCGATGACGCCGGAGATCACGTCGTCGCCCTCGGCGATCACGGTCGTCAGGCCGACATGGCGCCCTGCCACCGCCGCGTCGAGGTCGAAGGAGACGACCCGTCCGCGGGGCGCATCGAGGTCGGTCAACGCGAGCAGCGTCGCCCCGCTCCCCGGCTCACCCATCGACCGGATCACCGTGTACTCGGCGTCCGGCTCGCCCACGAGCGTGATGCGCTCCCCGATCTCCGTCCGTCCGTCGCGCGTCACCAGGGGATGGGCCCACAGCATGTTGCGGTTCTCGGTCCCCTCCCGCGGCAGCAGCCAGAGCCAGTGACCGTCGTGGCTGACGTCCCAGTCGAAGATGACCCTGTCGAGATCGGGCTGGTCGGCCACGAGCTCGTCCTCGCCCGCCCCCATCGTGTGGCGCATCACGCGCGGCCGTCCCAGCGCTCCGGTCTGGGTGCCGACCGCGTCACCCGTGTCGGGGAAGACGTTGTAGAGGTACGAGACGTTGTCGGGCAGCCACGTCGGCTCGGCGAACTTCGTCACCAGCTCCGGCTCGCCCGTGTCCTGGCCGGTCGCGACCTCCAGGACGTGGATCCGCTGCCAGTCCGATCCGGCATCCGACCTGGCCACCGCGATGTAGCGGCCGTCGTCGCTGACAGTGAACGTGCTCAGTGAGCTGGTCGCGTCGTCGGACCAGCTGGCCGGGTCGAGCATCACGCGTGCCTCGGGGCCGGCCACGTCCTCGACGCTCCGTCCGACGTACCACACGTCCTGCGGCATCGTGCCGTCGTTGCGGTTGAGGAAGTACCACCCGCCCTGGCCGTGCGGGATCCCGGCGCGGGGCCTCGACGCGACCTGCCGCATGGTCTCGGAGAACCAGGAGCGGCTGGGCAGCGTCCCGAGGTAGGACTCGGTGGTCGCGCGCTGAGCGTCGACCCAGGCCCGAGTCTCGGCGGAGTCGGGGTCTTCGAGCCACCGGTACGGGTCGGCGATCTCGCGACCGTGCAGTGTCTCGAGCGTGGAATCGCGTCGGCTCTCGGGATAGCTCACCCCGGAGAGTCTAGGCAGCGAGGCCGACAGTGCGGCCGGCCCGATCATTTGCGCCGCCAAAACCGCGTAAGGATCCGGCCACGTTGCCCCCAGGTGCCACCGAGCGCTGAGACGATTCGTCCATGACGTCTCCTGGTACGAACCCTGGCCCCCGCTCCGTCGTCACGGGCCTGTCCGGCAACGAGCTGTTCTGCATAGACAAGCTGGGTTACCGCGCCGGTGACCTGCTGGTCGGCAACAGCGTGTACTCCCTCGGCCTGCTAGGCGGAATCGGCAGCGCTTTCAACGCGATGGCCGGCGGCGAGGTCACCCAGATCACCGAGATGATCACCGCCGGGCGCCACCTCTCGACGCAGCGGCTCATGAACGAGATGCGCCAGGCGTCCATGCATGGCGCCACGGGCATGTCGAGCGAGCTGATCTTCCACGCCGGCAACGTCGAGTTCCTCTCGGTCGCCTCCGGGCTGTACCGCAAGGACGGCCAGATGCCGCAGTGGGCGTTCACGACCTCCGCCGACGCGCAGGAGCTGTGGTGCCAGGAGGACTCCGGGTACGCGCCCGTGGCGTTCGCGATGGGCAACGTCGCGTACTCCATCGGTGTCGGCCGCGGCATCACCGGCGCGTTCAAGCAGCTCCAGAAGGGCGAGGTGAAGCAGTACTCGGACATCTTCACCCACACCCGCAACCTGGCCCTGCAGCGCATCGTCGGGGAGGCGCAGTCCGTCGGCGCGAACGCGGTCGTGGGCATCAAGACCTCGATCCTGCCGTTCGGCGGGACGGGTGTGCAGGAGATGCTCATGGTCGGTACGGCAGCCCGCCACGACATGTCCGACGCGCAGTTCGCACGGATGGGCGTCACGACGAGCGACCTCACCGCTGAAGAGACCTGGAACCTCGCGAAGATCGGCTACTCGCCGTTGATGCTGGTGCTCGGCACCAGCGTGTACTCGCTCGGCTTCGTCGGTGGCCTCATGGCGTCGTTCAAGAACTACGTCAAGGGCGAGATCTCAGAGCTCACCGAGCTCATCTACGCGGCCCGCGAAGAGTCGCTGGGCAAGGTCCGCGCGCAGGCCTCGAGCATCGGCGCCGACGACGTCGTGGGCGTGAAGACCTACATCTACGACCTCGGCGGCGGGCTCATCGAGTTTCTCGCCATCGGCACGGCGGTCAAGAAGACCGACAGCGCGAGGACGAAGACGGACATGTTGCCCGCGCAGGCGATCATCCGCGACAAGGACACGTTCTTCAACGCCGCCGAGTCGTCCTACGGAGTGAGCCTCACCCACGAGTGACCTCAGCCGGCTGGCGATCTGATCAGGCCGACACCACCGAGGCATCCAGCACGTTGTCGGCCGCTCGGATCGTGGCCAGCAGCTCGTCGGAGGGCCGCACTTCGAGCGCGATCGTCGCGACCGCCGCCTCCGCGCCGGCGAAGACGGTGTTCGACATGCCCTGGACGTTGATCCCCGCCCGGCTGATCGCGTCGAGACACGCGGCGAGCACGCCAGGCTGGTCGAGGTGCCGCACGGACAAGGCGCAGACTGCGGGCGTCGTCACCGCGATGTTGACGGCGTTCGGTACGTCGCCTGTTGCTGCGAAGACCGTGATGATCCGTACGGCTTCGGCGGCGATGGCCTCCTGCGCCTGGGCCGTGGACGCTCCGATGTGGTGCGTTCCGTACACACCGGGGTTCGCTCCGATTGCGCCGGTGTAGTCGCCGCTGCCCCCGGAGGGCTCGTCGGCGAAGACGTCGAGGCCCGCCCGTACGCCCTTCTCCTCGATCGCCTTCGTCAGCGCGGCCTCGTCGACGACCTCGCCACGGGAGGTGTTGATGAAGAGCGCGCCCGGCTTCAAGGCCGCGAAGAAGTCGGTGCCGCACAGCCCGCGCGTGCCGTCGTTCAGCGCCACGTGGACGCTCACCACGTCGGCCGCCTCCGCGACGGCCAGGGGCGACGCGAGCACCACGATCCCGAGCTCCTCGGCACGCTCCGGCGTCAAGCTGCGGCTCCAGGCGACGACCTTCATCCCGAAGCCCTTCGCGCGGGCGATCATCGCGCTGCCGATGCCACCGACGCCGATCAGGCCCAGCGTCCGTCCGTACAGCCCGGCGGCCTTCGAGTAGACCGACTTGTTCCAGCGTCCCTCGCGCAGATCCACCGCGTTGTCGACGATCCGCCGGTCGAGTGCCAGGACCAGTCCGAACGCCAGCTCGGCGACGGCGATGGAGTTCTTGCCGGGGCAGTTCGACACGTAGATGCCACGCTTCGACGCGGCGGCCACGTCGATCGTGTTGTAGCCGGCCCCCGCGCGTACGACCAGCTTCAACGGGCCCGCCGCCAGCACGTCCTCGGGCACCTTGGTGCTCCGAACGACGAGCACGTCGGGTTGCTGCGCTGCCACAGCCTCCGCGAGCGATGCACCAGAGAGCTGTGGGTCGACGGTGACGTCCATGCCCGCGGCGAACAGGGCGTCGACGCCCGAGCGCTCGAACGAGTCAGCGATGAGTACGCGCATGGCCCGAGCGTATGACTCTCTCGCCCGTCGCGTGGCACTCAGGCTCGGCCAGCCCGAACAGAGGCAGAGGCTCAGCCCCAGCAGAGGCAGAACGGGTGGCCCGCCGGGTCCAGATAGACGACGAAGCCCGACTCGGTGGCGAGGTCGGCCTTCTGCACGACCTCCGCGCCCAGCGCCCTCACATCGGCATCAGCCTGCGCGATGTCGTCGACGTGAAGGTCGAGGTGGAGCTGCTGCTGCTGGTCGCCGCCCGGCCACTGAGGCCGGACGTGGTTGGGAGCGAGCTGGATGCCGAGCACGGACGTGCCGTCGACGACGACGGAATGCCAGTCCCAGTCCCGCTCCACCGTCCCTCCGTAAACGGCGGCCCAGAAGCTGCTTTCAGCCTCCATGTCGGGGGCGTCCAGAACGATGGTGGTTCTCACGATGTCCATCACCACATACAAGCATCGGCCGCAGACATTTCTCGAGCCGTTTCCGCCCGAGCATGGCAGCGCCACCGGCCCCTAAGCGGGAAGACCGGTGGCGCTGGCTGTCATGCGGTGTTCAGAGGCGCCTCAGCGTCACTGGTGCACGTCAGCGTCGACCCAGTCGAAGGTCTTCGTGACGGCCTTCTTCCAGTTGCGGTAGGTGCGCGCAATCTCGTTCGGGTCGGCGGCAGGCGACCAGCGCTTGTCCTCGGCCCAGTTGTCGATAACGTCCTGCTCGCCGTTCCAGAAGCCCGTCGCGATGCCGGCTGCGTAGGCGGCACCGAGCGCCGTGGTCTCCGCAACGACAGGACGTACGACCGGGACTCCGAGCACGTCGGCCTGGAACTGCATGAGCAGGTTGTTGCTGGTCATGCCGCCGTCGACCTTGAGCTCGGTCAGCGGAACGCCGGAGTCGGCGTTCATGGCGTCGAGCACCTCACGGGTCTGGAAGGCCGTGGCCTCCAGCACCGCACGGGCGATGTGCGCACGGTTGACGTAGCGCGTGAGGCCCACGAGGGCGCCACGGGCGTCGTTCCGCCAGTACGGGGCGAACAGGCCCGAGAACGCCGGCACGAAGTACGCGCCACCGTTGTCCTCGACGGAGCCCGCGAGCACCTCGATCTCGGACGCGGAGTCGATCATCTTGAGGTTGTCGCGCAGCCACTGCACGAGCGATCCGGTGACGGCGATCGAGCCCTCGAGCGCGTAGATCGGAGGTGTGTCACCGATCTTGTAGCAGAGGGTCGTGAGCAGGCCGTTCTTGCTCGGCACGATCTCGGTCCCGGTGTTCAGGATCATGAAGTTGCCGGTGCCGTACGTGTTCTTCGCCATGCCGGGCTCGAAGCAGGCCTGGCCGAAGGTTGCGGCCTGCTGGTCACCGAGGTCGCCAGCGACGGGGATACCGGCCAGCGACGGGATCGCAGCGTTGCCGTACACCTCGGCGGAGGACTTGATCTCGGGGAGCATGCTCAGCGGGATCGTCATGTCAGCGGCGATCTCGGGGTCCCAGCTCAGGGTCTTGAGGTCCATGAGCATCGTGCGGGAGGCGTTGGTGACGTCGGTGATGTGGACTCCACCGTTGACGCCGCCGGTCAGGTTCCAGATGACCCAGCTGTCGATGGTGCCCATGACGAGCTTGCCACCCTCGGCCTGGGCCCGAGCGCCTGCGACGTTGTCGAGGATCCACTTGACCTTGGGGCCACAGAAGTACGTCGCGAGGGGCAGACCGACCCGCTCCTTGTACTTGTCCTGGTCGCCGCCGCCGAGCTCTTCGACGATCTTGCCGGTGCGGGTGTCCTGCCAGACGATCGCGTTGTAGACGGGCTGGCCGGTCTCCTTGTTCCAGACGACCGTGGTCTCGCGCTGGTTGGTGATGCCGACCGCGACGATGTCGTCGGCGGTCTTGCCGGCGTCGGCAAGCGCGAGGTCTACGACCTTCTGGACCTTGGCCCAGATCTCCAGCGGGTCATGCTCGACCCAGCCGGCCCTGGGGAAGATCTGCTCGTGCTCTTCCTGCCCCGAGCCGACGATCTTGCCTTCGTGGTTGAAGACGATTGCGCGAGAGCTCGTCGTCCCCTGATCGATCGCCAATACGAACTTCTCAGACATGTTTCTCCACTTCGTTGTGTTCGTGAGTGTGTGTTCTTGAGCTAGTCAGATGACGCCAAGGCCCGCCGCCATCTCAGACGGCGGGCCATGGTTTCTGTCAGTTGGTGTGTTACTTCGGAAGCAAGACGCCGGACAGCAGTCCAGCGACGACGCCGCCGATGATCGGGCCGACGACCGGGACCCAGGAGTACGCCCAGTCGGAGCTGCCCTTGCCGGGGATCGGGAGGATGGCATGCGCAATGCGCGGGCCGAGGTCACGAGCCGGGTTGATGGCGTAGCCGGTAGGCCCACCGAGGGAGGCGCCGATGCCGACGATCAGGAGTGCAACGCCGAGAGCGCCGAGCCAGCCGAGGCCGCCAGGAGTCTTGGTCGCGGAGTCGCCCCAGTGACCGGCCGCGAGGACGACGAACACGAGGACGAACGTGCCGAGGGCCTCAGTGACGAGGTTCCATCCGTAGCTGCGGACCTCAGGGCCGGTCGAGAAGACGCCCAGCTTGACTGCAGGATCTGCATCCTGGTCGAACTGCTTCTTGTACGCGAGCCAGCACAGGATGGCACCGATGAAGGCACCAACGAACTGACCGCCGATGTACGTGAAGATGGAGGCGGCGTCGACCGCGATGCCGGGCACGAACTCCTTGGCGCCCGAGGCCACGATGCCCAGGGTCACCGCGGGGTTCAGATGTCCGCCCGACTTGTAGGCGACGAGGACGCCAGCGAAGACGGCGATACCCCATCCCCAGTTGACATGCAGGAAGCCTGTGCCGGCGCCCTTGTTCTTGGGAAGGATGTTGTTGGCTACAACGCCGCCGCCCATGAGCAGCAGAATCGCCGTGCCGACTACCTCAGAGAGGAAGATCGTTCCGAGAGACACAGTCACCTCTTTCCGACATCCATACGGATGTCACTCGTCGCCCGTGGGACGTCCCCAAGCCGGCGCCCGAAGGCGCTTGCCCCATCGCTCTGCCGCATCGCTTCGTTGACGATGCAGTGACCTGGTGACGTTTATGCCCGCTAGGGCCCACACACTTGTGCGGTTGCAACGATCATTGCCTGTGGTGCACAGTTGCGCTAGGACTTGGGCATACGTGCAGGGGAGAGTGGGCCGAGTGCACGACCGACACAGCGAGATGTACGACGTTGCGGTGCGCTACTACATCCAGAACGAGACCATGGAGGCTATTGCGAGACAGCTGGGGAGAAGCAGATCCTCGGTGTCCAGACTGCTCGCGCAGGCGAGGGACACGGGTCTCGTACGGATAACCCTTCCCGAGCATCCGGGCACCGACAGTGCTCCGGCTAGGCGTATCGGTGAGGACTTCAACGTACGGGTCCACATCGTCCCCGTGGGAGAGGCGAGCCCATCGGCTCGACTCGACCGGGTCGCGCGGATGGCCGCGGCGATCTTCGCGGACTCCGTGACCGACGACCAGATGATCGGGGTCGCATGGGGAACGACGCTCGCCACGGTCGTCAAAAACATCGATCGACGACCCGTGAAAGGCACCACGATCGTCCAGCTGAACGGGGGTGCCAACGCGCGCGACCCCGGTACAGCCCACGTCGGCAGCATCCTCGAGGGACTGAGCGCCGCGTTCGACGCATCGCTCGTGCACTTCCCCGTACCCGCCTTCTTCGACTTCGTCGAGACCAAGGAGGCGATGTGGCAGGAGCGCTCCGTGAAGCACGTGCTCGAGATGCAGCATCGCCTCGACCTGGCGATCTTCGGCGTCGGGTCGTTCACCAGCTCCATCCCGTCGCACGTGTACGCGGCCGGCTACCTGGACGACGACGACATGGCCCAGCTGGCCAGCGATGGAGCAGTCGGAGACGTCTGTACGGTGATGCTCCGCGAGGACGGGACGTGGGAGGACATCGCGATCAACAGCCGAGCGACCGGGCTGGCACCGCGCGACCTGCGTCGCATCCCCAAGCGCATCTGCGTCGCCTCCGACCCGTTGCGCGCCGCGGCTGTACTCGGCGCACTGCGACTCGGTGTGGTCACCGACCTCGTGATCGACGACCAGACGGCCGCAGCGGTACTGGCGAGGATGAACGCGTAGGGAGAAGCACAAAACCATTGGGCTCTGCCGTGGTCGCCCGCTTAGTGTGGGCGACCATGGACATCCACCTCGCGGAGATCGACCTCGCCAGCGACCCGAGCGCCCCGTACTCCCACTTCTGGGAGGGCGTCACGGAGATCGGGCGCGCGGACTCTCTGGCAACGTTCGGCTACGAGGACTTCGCCGAGACGAACAACGTGTCGAGGGTCCAGAACCTCCAGGACGTGCGTGAGCAGCGTCGCGTCGTGATGCTTGCTGTGGCTGGAGGAGAACCTGACAGCGCCAAGGGTCCGTACGGGCATCGCGTCCTGCCCGCCACCGGCGACGCGACCCTGTCGCCGGACGACGTGTTCGGCGTCCTGTTCGTCGATGCCCCCCTCCTCGACAACGAGCACATGGGGTACCTCGACGTCACGGTTCATCCGGACCATCGCGGCCATGGCATCGGCAGCTCGCTGGTGCGCGAGGGAGAGCGGGTCCTCACCGAATGGGGCCGGACAACCATCCTCGTGTGGTCCATGGTCACCCCAGCGGTGTCCGAGAGGACCCAAGGGACGATCGTGGACCCCGCGGGCACGATCCGGCTCCGTACCGACGATCCCACGGTCCGCTTCCCCCTCGATCGCGGTTACGAGTTCAGCCAGGCGGAGCGCCACAGCGTCCAGCCGTTGCCCGTTCCCGACGATGTGATCGCCGACGCGCTCAGAGAGGCAGAGGCGAAGGCCGACGGCTACGAGCTCGTCCAGTTCAGCGGCCAGCCGCCGGAGGACGTCGTCGAGGGCCTGGTGGACCTGTTCGCGGCGATGTCGACCGATCCCCCCTTGGGCGCGGTGGACTGGCGTCCGGAGATCTGGGACAAGGACCGGGTCCTCCGCGCGTACGAGCAGATGGCTCGCGGTAGGGACATGTACACGACGCTCGCTCGCCACGTGGCCAGCGGTGAGATCGTGGCGTTCACGCAGCTCAAGGGGCCGATCGACAAGCCGGACGTGGTCTATCAGGAGAACACGCTTGTTCTGGGCAGCCATCGTGGGCACGCCCTCGGGCTCTGGATCAAGGCCGCCAACATCGCGTGGCTCTCCCGGGAGCGCCCGAGCTCACGGCGCGTACACACGTGGAACGCCGACGAGAACGACTACATGCTGGCGATCAACACCCGTCTCGGCTACCGCAGAGAAAGCATCGGTGCTGCCTGGCAGAAGGTTCTCGACTGACGCTTGTACCAGGTGCTTGACACAAAGGGCCGTTGCCCCGATTCTTGTATCACGTAGTCGATACAAGGAGTCCCGATGAGCCCCTCAGTGGTCTTCATGCTGTGTCTGCCCGCCCTGGCTGTCGGGGCAGTCCTCGGGTGGAGACGGCGCCGGGTCGTCGTCATCGATCCCCAGGCGCGACCCGTGCTTGCTCGACTGCGGCGGCGCAGCGGCATCGCGGTGCTGCTCGGGCTCGTCATCGGCGGCGTGGCGGCGCTGGCGATGCTCGCCGTGAGGAACGGCGACCTTGGCCGGCTGGCGAGCCTCGCGCCCGCCGCCGGAGGGGTCGCGGCCCTACTCGTGGTCTCCATGGCCGAGCTGACGACCCCGCATCTGGAGGGCGATGTGCGTACGGCGTCGCTGCAGAGGCGGCGTCGCCTGGACGCCGTCGATGTCTCCACCGTGCGTATGGCGGTCGCGACGTTCCTGGTGCTCACGCTCGCGCTCAGCCTGGGCTGGGTGATGGGAAGCGCGGACGACATGGGCAGGCCGGGCCGATCCATCTCCACGGTCTGCGGTGCGACCAGCGAAGGCAGAACGCCCTGGCCGGGTTCGTTCTACGGCGGGTTGATGCTGTACGGCGTTGGTCTGCTCGCCCTAGCCACGTTCGCGGCCGTTGCCGCTGTCGCCGAACGACCACACGTTGGCGCCACCAGCCTCGAGACGGATATGCGGCTGCGTCGCGAGTCGAGCCGCCAGATCCTGCTGGTGAGCGCCGCGGCGGCAGCCTGCACCCTGATGCCCGTGTCCGGCCTGATGGCGGGCGCCCTGCTCGGCCTCGACTGCCGTCCCTGGTGGTACGTCCCGCTCGGGATCTTCTGGGGCGTCGTGATGCTGGTCGCAGCCGGCGTGGCGGCCGGGTGTCTCGGTACGGCCCTGTGGGGCCCGCGCATGGTGGACCGGGTCGAGGAGCCGGCGGTCGTGCGATGAGCTTCGAGCTGCAGCTCACCGTGGCGCTCGGTGATCCCACGCCTCCGTACGAGCAGGTCCGTCGTCAGCTCGCCGCCCACATCGAGTCGGGCCGGTTGGTGGCTGGCTCGAGGCTCCCGCCGGTACGGCAGCTCGCTGCCGATCTGGGTCTCGCCGCCGGTACGGTCGCGCGCGCCTATCGCGAGCTCGAGGAGGCCGGTCTCATCACGACCGGCCGTGCCCGGGGTACGCACGTGACGCAGGGGCGTGGGAGGACGAGTTTCCCAGACGACGTCACGCGGGCCGCGGCAGCGTTGGCGACGGCCGCGAAGGGCCGCGGGGTCGGTGTGGAGGCGACGATCGAGGCGCTGCGGAGCGTCTGGTAGGCGTCAGTCGACGAGAGGCGCGAAACGACCGCCGGCGGCCTTGAGGATCGCCTCGCCGCCGTCGAAAGCCGTGAGCACCCAGCAGCCTCCGGGAGTGACGGCGACGGTGTGCTCCCAGTGGCACGCGACCTTGCCGTCGCGCGTCACGACGGTCCAGTCGTCGTCCAGCACGTCCGTGCCGGGGCTGCCGAGCGTCACCATCGGCTCGACGGCAACGACCGCACCGATCGGCAGCTTGGGGCCGCGCCCTGGGCGCCCGAGGTTGGGCACATCGGGGTGCATGTGCATGCGCGTGCCGATGCCGTGGCCGGTGTACTCGGCGACGATCCCGTACCGGGCAGGAGCGGCCCGCACGTACGACTGGACGGCCGAGGAGATGTCCCCCACGCTGACCTCGGGACGTACGCGCGCTAGACCCGCAGCGAGCGCCTCCCTCGTCACGTCGCTGAGCGTGAGCGCTTCCGCGGCGACGGTGCCGACGGCGACCGTCACAGCCGCATCACCGTGGAACCCGTCCACGACGGCCCCGAAGTCGATCGAGACGAGGTCGCCGTCGACGAGCACCCGGTTGCCCGGGATGCCGTGGACGATCTCGTCGTTGACCGAGATGCAGACGACGGCCGGGTACGGCGGGATGCCGAAGCCGACGTCGTAGTTGAGGAAGTTCGACGTGGCACCCTCACGGGCAAGCACCTCACGGGCCACGACGTCGAGATCTGCGGTCGTCGCACCGGGCAGTGCAGCCGCCGCCATCTCCGCGAGCGCCTGCGCCACCACCAGGCCCGCGCGACGCATCAGGCCAAGCTCGTCGGTGCTCTTGATCTCGAGACCGGCGACGGTGCGAGGCATCAGACCTTGACGGTGTCGAGCGCCGCTGCGATGCGGTCGGTCACCTCGTCGACGGTGCCGTTGCCATCGACGGCCACGATGAGACCCGCGTCGCGGTAGTGAGCGAGAAGAGGTCTGGTGGCCTCGCAGTAGACCTCCATGCGGTGCCGTATGGTCGTCTCGTTGTCGTCGGGACGGTTCTCGATCTCGGCACGCTTGAGCATGCGGGCAACGAGCGGCTCCATGTCGGCTTCCAGAGAGATCACCGCGTTGAGGCCCGTGCCTTCCAGGATCCGGTCGAGCGCCTCGACCTGGTGGATCGTCCGAGGGAAGCCGTCGAGCAAGAAGCCCCCTGCGCAGTCAGGCTCAGCGAGACGGTCCTTGACGATGGCCTCAGTCACCTCATCCGGCACATAGTCGCCAGCGTCGATGATCCGCTTGACCTCGAGCCCGAGGGGCGTGCCCTTGGTGATGTTCGAGCGGAAGATCTGCCCGGTGGAGATCGTCGGGATGCCGAGACGGGCCGCAATACGTACAGCCTGGGTGCCCTTCCCTGCCCCGGGAGGACCCATGATCAAGAGACGCACAGTAGTTTTCCTTGCTTCGTTAGCGGTAGTGCTGAGACTAACGAACGACACTCTCCCGCCGACCGGCGGGGTCGGGCAAGATCAGTGGAGGAATCCCTCGTAGTTGCGCTGCTGCAGCTGGCTCTCGACCTGCTTCACCGTGTCGAGACCGACGCCCACGATGATGAGGATCGATGTGCCGCCGAAGACGAACTTCTGGCTGGTGTTGAGCAGGACGAGCGCCACTGTGGGGATCATCGCGATGAGTGCGAGGTACAGCGAACCGGGCAAGGTGAGTCTGCTCAGCACGAACGCCAGGTAGCGCTCGGTCGGCTTGCCGGCCCTGTAGCTGGGGATGAAGCCGCCGTACTTCTTCATGTTGTCGGCGACCTCTTCGGGGTTGAACGTGATCGCCACGTAGAAGTACGCGAAGGCGATGATCAGGACGAAAAACGCCAGGTTGTAGGACCAGTGGTCGCCCTTGGTGAAGTTCTGCGCGATCCAGGTGCCGACGGCGGTGTTGGGCTGGAACTGGGCGTACAGGACAGGCAGGTACAGCATCGACGACGCGAAGATGACGGGGATGACGCCAGCCTGGTTGACCTTGAGCGGGATGTACGTGGTCGAGCCGCCGAACATGCGCGTGCCCACCATGCGCTTGGCGTACTGGACGGGGATCCGGCGCTGAGCCTGCTCCATGAAGATGACGCCCAGCATGACCAGCAGGCCGACAGCCACGACGAGGAGGAACACGAACCAGCCCTTGGTGGCGTCGGTCTCGTGGGCGACCTTGACGGCCCACAGCGACGACGGGAACTGGGCGACGATCTGGGTGAAGATCATCACGGACATCCCGTTCCCGATACCTCGGTCGGTGATCAGCTCGCCCATCCACATGATGATGCTGGTGCCTGCCGTCATGGTCAGGATCATGACGATGACGGGGAAGATGTCCTGGCTGTAGACGATGCCGGTGCAGCCCTGGAACAGCTGGTCGTTGACCGCGAGGGTCGTGAACGCGGTCGCCTGGATGACCGCTAGGACGAGCGTGAGGTAGCGCGTGTACTGGGTGATCTTGGCCGTGCCCGATGCACCCTCCTGCTTCAGCGCCTCGAGCCGCGGGATGACGACCGTGAGCAGCTGCAGGATGATGCTCGCCGTGATGTACGGCATGATGCCGAGCGCGAAGATGGCGAGCTGCAGCAGGGCACCGCCGCTGAACAGGTTGACCATCGAGTACAGCCCGGCACTGTCGCCGGTGGCGGACTGCGTCCGGCAGACGTTGAGCTGCTGGATGTTGACGTTGGGCACCGGGATCGTGGAGCCCAGCCGGAACACCACGATGATGAGAAGGGTGAACAACAGCTTCTTGCGCAGATCCGGAGTCCGGAACGCGGTTGCGAAAGCCAGAAGCATTCGGGCCCCTTCATCGTCGCTCACGACGCGCACGTCGTGACTCAACCGCTCGGCAGTGCGCCGACGGCAACCGGGAGATCGTACCAAGAGCGGTCGGTGACTGCCGACTCGCGCACACGCTGTTCATCCAAGCGTGCGGAACTGCCCCCAGAAATGACTGCAGCAGGTCGGTGAAGCACCGACCTGCCGAAGCCTTGAACTACCTACAGGCTCACAGCTCGTTGGCCGAGCCGCCCGCCTTCTCGATCTTGTCCTTGGCCGATGCGGAGAACGCGTGAGCGCTCACCGTCAGTGCCACGGAGAGCTCGCCGTTGCCGAGCACCTTGACGAGCAGGCCCTCGCGAACGGCGCCCTTCTCGACGAGATCTTCGACGCGGACGTCGCCGCCCTCGGGGAAGAGCTCGGCGAGACGTGCCACGTTGACGACCTGGTAGCTGACCTTGAACGGGTTCTTGAAGCCCTTGAGCTTCGGAAGCCGCATGTGGATCGGCATCTGGCCGCCCTCGAAGTTCGCGGGGATGTTCTGACGAGCGCCAGAACCCTTCGTACCGCGACCTGCTGTCTTGCCCTTGGAACCCTCACCGCGGCCGACACGAGTCTTCTTCGTGTGGGCACCCGGCGCGGGCCTCAGGTGATGAACCTTGAGCGCCATGTCAGTCGACCTCCTCGACGGTCACCAGGTGAGCGACGGCCCTGATCATGCCGCGTACACCGGGACCATCCTCGTGAACCCTGCTCTGCCCGATCTTTTTGAGACCGAGTGTCCGGAGCGTCTCGCGGTGGTTCGGCTTACCGCCGACGCCGGACTTGATCTGTGTGACCTTCACCTGTGCCATCTCAGTGAGACCCTTCCGCACGTGCCCTCAGCAGCGCGGCGGGGGTGACATCCTCCACCGACTTGCCGCGACGACGCGCGACCTGCTCGGGCTCCTCCAGGCTCTGCAGCGCGGCCACCGTGGCGTGAACCACGTTGATCGCGTTGGACGAGCCCAGTGACTTGGCAAGTACGTCATGGACGCCGGCGCACTCGAGCACCGCACGCGCCGACCCGCCGGCGATGACACCGGTACCGGGCGATGCGGGACGGAGCATGACGACGCCAGCCGCCTTCTCACCCTGTACGGGATGCGGGATCGTGCCCTGGATGCGCGGGACGCGGAAGAAGTGCTTCTTCGCCTCCTCGACGCCCTTGGCGATCGCCGCGGGCACCTCCTTGGCCTTTCCGTAGCCGACACCCACGGTGCCGTCGCCATCGCCCACGACGACGAGCGCCGTGAAGCTGAAGCGACGTCCACCCTGGACGACCTTGGCGACGCGATTGATCGCGACGACCCGCTCGAGGTACTGACTCTTCTCGCGCTCTGCCTGCGGAGCTCCGCCCCGACGGTCATCACGACCGCGACGCTCACCGCCACCGCGACGCTGCTGCTGCTCAGTCATGTAGCCAATTCCTCCGTCAGAAGCCGAGTCCGGCCTCGCGAGCGCCCTCAGCGAGAGCGGCCACGCGGCCCTGGTACTTGTTGCCAGCCCGGTCGAACACAACCTTGTCGATGCCGGCCTTCTTCGCACGCTCGGCGACCAGCTTGCCGACCTCGCGCGCCTTGGAGGACTTGTCGCCCTCGCCGGCCCTCAGCGAAACCTCCAGCGTCGACGCAGAAGCCAGCGTGTGGCCCCTGCCGTCGTCGATGACCTGCGCCACGATGTGACGCGAGCTCCGCGTGACGACCAGGCGCGGACGCTCGGACGTGCCGACGATGCCCTTGCGGCCACGGATCTGACGACGAACCTTCGAGGCCGTCCTGTCCGCGAGGTGCTTGCGCACTCCCAGAGAGATAGCCATCACTTACCTGCCTTTCCGGCCTTGCTGCGCACACGCTCGCCGCTGTACCGCACACCCTTGCCCTTGTAGGGCTCGGGCTTGCGGAGCTTGCGGATGTTGGCGGCGACTTCACCGACCTGCTGCTTGTCGATCCCCTGCACCAGGAACCGGGTGTTCGTCTCGACGACGAACGTGATGCCGTCCGGCGCATTGACGACGACCGGGTGGCTGAAGCCGAGCGCGAACTCGAGCTGCGTCGGGCTCTTCGGCAACACGCGGTAGCCGACGCCGACGATCTCGAGCTTCTTCTCGAAGCCCGCCGTCACGCCGGTCACCATGTTGCTGATGAGCGTGCGAGTGAGGCCATGCAGCGAACGCGACTCGCGCTCGTCGTCAGGACGGCTGACCTCGATCGAACCGTCCTCGGCGCGCGCCACCGTGATGGGCGCTGGAACCTTGTGCGTCAACGTGCCCTTGGGACCCTTGACCTCTACGTCCTGGCCGTCGAGGTTGACCTCGACGCCCGCGGGGACGGGGACTGGGAGTCTACCGATGCGAGACATTCTGCATTCCTCCCGTCACCACACGAAGGCGATGACTTCGCCGCCGACGCTCTTGTGGTTGGCTTCCTTGTCGGTCAACAGGCCCTGGCTCGTCGAGATGATGGCGACCCCGAGGCCACCCAGCACCTTCGGCAGCTGGTTCGACTTCGCGTACACGCGAAGGCCTGGCTTCGAGATCCTGCGGACACCTGCGAGCGAACGCTCACGGTTGCGGCCGTACTTCAGCGTCACCGTCAGCGTCTTGCCCACCTCGTCCTCAGTGGGTTCGTGAACTGAGTAGTCGGTGATGTAGCCCTCCTGCTTGAGGATCTCGGCAATACGCACCTTGATCTTCGAGGACGGCATGGTCGCCTGGTCGTGGTACGCCTGGTTGGCGTTCCGCAGACGTGTCAGCATGTCTGCGATCGGATCAGTCATCGTCATGGCGTGGTTAGCCTCTTTCTCGCGGGGGTTTCAGTCAAAAGCTGACCTACCGCGTTTCGGTCCCCGGACTTGTCCGGGAGCTGTTGGGTCCGACCGTGAGGTCGGGGTTTCTGGTGGTGCCGAGCCGGCGTGTGCCGACCCGATGTCACCAGGAGGACTTGGTGATGCCCGGCAGCTCGCCACGGTGGGCGAGAACGCGGACACAGATCCGGCACAGGCCGAACTTCTTGTACACCGACTGGGAACGGCCGCACCGTGTGCAACGGGTGTAGCCGCGCACCGCGAACTTCGGCGTACGGGCTTGCTTAACCTTGAGGGCTGTCTTCGCCACGAGTGCTCCCTAGCTCACTTCTTCTTCTTGCCGACGGCCGGTCGGCCCTTCTGCTGCGCCTTCGCCGGAACGTCGGCATCGGCCTTGAACGGGAACCCGAGGTGGCGCAGCAGCGCGCGGCTCTCGTCGTCCGACCCCGCCGTGGTCACGAACGTGATGTCCATGCCGCGGAGCCGGTCGACCCGGTCCTGATCGATCTCATGGAACATGACCTGCTCCGTGAGACCGAACGTGTAGTTGCCCTTGCCGTCGAACTGCAGCGGCGACAAGCCACGGAAGTCACGGATACGGGGCAGCGCGAGGGTGATCAGCCGGTCGGCGAACTCCCACATCCGGTCGCCGCGCAGCGTGACGTGGCAGCCGATCGGCATGCCCTCACGCAGCTTGAACTGGGCGATCGACTTGCGAGCCTTCGTGACCTGCGGCTTCTGACCGGTGATGGCAGTGAGGTCGCGTACGGCCATGTCGATGATCTTCGAGTCACGAGCCGCCTCTCCGACGCCCATGTTCACGACGATCTTGACCAGCCCGGGGATCTGCATGGGGTTGCTGTAGGAGAACTCCTCCTGCAACGCCTTCGAGATCTCGGTGCGGTAACGCGCCTTGAGCCGCGGCTGGACCCGTGGGGCCTTCTCAGCTGCTGCTGTGGTCTTCTCCTCGACCGTGGTGCTCATCAGATCCTCTCCCCGGTCTTGCGGGCGATGCGTACGGCGCGAGTCTTGGTGTACTCGGTGCCGTCCGCACGCGTCCTGGTGACCTCTTCGCGGGCGTAGCCCACGCGGGTGGGAACGTCCTTGTCGTCTTCCTTGACCACGAGCATCACGTTGGAGACGTGGATCGGCGCCTCGGAGGCGATGATCCCGCCCTTGACGACCTGGCCGGACTGCGGCTGAGGCGCGCTGTCCCGCTTGTGACGCTTGACGATGTTGACGCCGGAGACCGTGACGCGCTGACGCTCGATGTCGACCTTCAGCACCTCCCCGATCGTTCCCTTGTCGCTGCCGGTGATCACGAGGACGCGATCACCCTTCTTCACGTGGAGTGTGTTTGCCATGTCAGATCACCTC
>Ga0182021_10001061_pt1 | contig 31178 bp, 12 predicted proteins | sample 612E3MmetaG_FD_120493 | JGI IMG/M metagenome (GOLD analysis project Ga0182021, IMG submission 120493) | Permafrost microbial communities from Stordalen Mire, Sweden - 612E3M metaG (Illumina Assembly) | ecosystem: Environmental > Terrestrial > Soil > Wetlands > Permafrost | place: Sweden... | reverse complement strand
TACGGTGTACCTGTTGTCACGCCAGTGGCATACGCAGGGTAGCCATGTCCGGATGGGATAAGCGCTGAAAGCATCTAAGTGCGAAACCCACTTCAAGATGAGGTATCCCGGGCGCAAGCCCCTCAAGACCCCTCGGAGATGACGAGGTTGATAGGCCACAGATGTACGTCCAGTAATGGACTCAGTCGAGTGGTACTAATAGGTCGTGCGGCTTAACCATAATTCTTTATTGACGCGGATATGTTCCCGTTCCGGCTTCGGCCGGGACAAGGTGCATCAATAAGAGCTATGGAAGCCATCATCATCGTGATGTCGGCAAGGCCTCACATCGTTCTCCGCTGCATGCTTTTGTGCGACGGACAACGACCGGGCCCTGCACTCTTCTTGAGTTTTTATTCTGGTGACCATAGCGGAGGTGTCACACCCGATCCCATTCCGAACTCGGCAGTTAAGCCCTCCCGCGCCGATGGTACTGCTCGGGTAACCGTGTGGGAGAGTAGGTCGTTGCCAGATTTATTGTGAAAAACCCCGGACATGACGTCCGGGGTTTTTTATTTCTCCTTGCAGGATTGATGACGGCGCCCGCCTGCCGATTTCCTCTCCGTTTCTCCCGCGGACTCTGCAGCGAAATATTGTCTCCGTCATTTCATCTTGCGGTGTCGGTGAGGCTTGGCTCACCCAACGTGTGAGATTCCTGACCGGATGGGCGGGTGAGCGGCGATTGCAGAGCTTTCGTGGACTTTCTGATCACAAACTCGGCGTCCAGGACGACGTTTTCGATGGGGAGGGGTTTGGAGGATTCGATATTATTTATCAGAATCTCGGCTGCCTTCCGACCTAACTCGAACATGGGCGCGTGGACCGTGGTCAATTGCACGGGGTGGTGCCGTGAAAATGGAATGTCGTCGTTGCCCACGACCGAAATCTCATCGGGAACGGCAATACCGAGCTCCCTCAAGGCTGTCATCACACCGATCGCAACGAGGTCGTTATAACAAACAATGGCTGTGGGAAAACTCGTTCGGCTTCTGTTTCGGAAATACTGCAGACATGTCCGATATCCATCCTCGAGATGGGCCCCCGCGGGCACGATCATGGATTCATCGAAGACATGATGACTTTCACTGTACGCCTTGCCGTACCCTTCAATTCTCTCGTACGTGTGGGAGGCGTGTTTCGGACCGGAGAAATGCACTATCCTCGAATGACCGTTGTCCATCAGATACTTGATCGCTTTCTTCATCGCCTTGATGTTGTCAATGCTCACCACGTTTGCCTGAATGCCCTTGACGTTCTCCAGAAGCACAAACGGGAAATTGACGAGCTTTAACCGGAAAAGATGCTCGATCTCGGAGGTTCCCTCAAGCACCGGCGCGATAATGGCGCCTTTTCTGTCTGTCCGCGAAAAACTCTGCGTAATCCTCTCTTCGCTCATGTGGTTGCCTTCAGAGCTTGCTATGTTCACCCAAAAACCTTTGCTGCTGGCATACTCCCGGACGCCGGAGGCAATTGCCATGTAAAATGGGTTGTCCAGCTCACGGATGAGCAGGCCGATGCTGCTGCATTCCGGGCTCGAATTTTTCAATGCCCGTGCACTTCCCCGCGGTCTGTAATGCATGTCCTTCATAACAACCAAAACGGCTTCCCGCGTCTCCATTTTGACCGTATTCTTTCCGTTGATGACGGCAGATACCGTCCCTATCGACACTCCCGCACGTTTCGCGACGTCGGTAATAGTTACTTCTTTCACCGTGGCTCCTTAAGGAAAAGACGGAGGTTGCAGAAAAATGACTTGACTTTTTGAAAGATTCGTCTATATTTGCTAAAGCGTTTCAATCCCCGAGCTGTTCCTTCAGTTTATAGAAATAATTCCCAAGAATCAAGAGGCCAGTGGAGCTGGGCACTCGTGTCCGGTAGAAATACCGTGCCGAATTTGATGCTGGCCCCCAAAATGCACTTCGCACTATCCGAACCCGCTATGGCGGCGTGGGCGATGAAAGCAGAATCCCGCTTGCTCCAGTAGCGGCTGTCCGGTTGTGCAGGGCAGACGTTGTCGCAATGAAGAGATCCGATTTCCATACCTGAACGCAATTGGAACCTTTTTCATAATTTGATGAAGAAAGGAGGCAATGGGAGTAAGTACCAAGGAGAGGTCTCGAATGTGGGATAGAATCCAGTTCACACAAAAACCAATAGCGGAGAAGTACATTATGGACTTGAGAAGATTTTTGACTCTGTCCGGTTGTGCGATGGTGTTCCTGGCAACCCAGCTGTTCGCGCAAACGAACCTCACCGTTCTCAACTTTAGCTTTGAAAAGCCCGACTCTGGCAAGATCAAGGGGTGGGATGGGAAGTGCTCCGACCCGACCTATACTGGTAAGAAGATCGATATTCCGTTCTGGAACACCGATGCATTGGATTCGGCGGATTTTGACTCGGGCATCGAGCAAGCCGGCGCCACCGACGGAACGTATAGAGGCTATCTGATGGGGGCCGATACTTCAGTATATCAGATTACCAACAGACGTATTGAAGATTCTGATACGCTGGAGTTGGCGGTGGATGCAATGAACACGTACCAAGCACCCAGCTTCAAGATGGAGCTGTTCTATATGCTGTACGACACCGTCAGAGTCCCAATCGTCTCCGAAGTCAAGACCCTTACCTCCAGCATGCAGAGGTATACGATCTCCTTTGCCACGGACCCGAACTCATCACCGTGGATCGGTTGGCAACTTGGGATCCTGTTTGACAATGTGACGAACCCTGTCGGGACCGATAACCTCCATGGCGGCTGGCTTGGGTTTGATAATGTGCGTGTGCGGAATCTCAATCATACTTCTATCCCTATCGTCAACTACAGTTTCGAAGAGCCTGATTCAGGCAAAATAAAGGGCTGGGACGGGGTGTGCACTGACCCGACGTGGAACGGCGCAAAAGCGGATATCCCGGGCTGGACGGGTGATAAAGATCCCCTCGATTCAGGAGTCGAATTGGGCTGGACACCCCGGGATGGACAATATACAGCGTTCATGAGGGCCACTCCCGACTCAAGTGTTTGGAACATGACCGACTACGTGATGCAAGTCGACGATGTGTTCCAGATGAAGGTCGATGGAAGGGCAACGTGGGCCGCAACATTGCTGAGGACCGCGCTCTTCTACGTGAACGGCTCCGGAGACAGAGTGATACTCGGAACCCAGGACAATCCGTTGAATGTGGATTTGAGCTATGCGACATACTCGCTTCTTGCGAGTGCAGATGCGTCTGCCGCCGGTCACACACTGGGAATCTTGCTCCAGAATGCTTCTACCCTCAGTGCCTCGTGGGCTGGTGCCGACAACGTTCGCGTGTATAACATGACCCGATCGGTCACCGCCGTGGGAAGCCGGCAGGTGGGGCCGTCCAAGTTTGCATTGGAACAGAACTATCCCAACCCCTTCAACCCGACAACCACTATTCAATACACCGTGAAGAGTACTGGCAACGTGTCTCTCAAAGTGTACGATGTCGTGGGTCGAGAAGTGGCAAATCTGGTTGACGGTATTCAGAATGCAGGCAATCACGAAGTGAAGTTCCTTGCCTCCAATCTGGCGAGCGGCGTGTATTTCTACAGACTGGTAAGCCCCTCGGGGACAATGGTAAAGAAGATGATGCTCCTGAAGTAGACGGTTGCTGTTCTCTCCTGGCAGATCCAATACGCCTGCGGCTCTCCATCGGCAGCAGGCGTATTTTTTTCCGACTCTTCTCGTGAAGACGAAAGACTATTGAGGGGGGAAGAAACCTATGGCTCGACCGCGCCACTTCATGGTTATGGCGGCCGTGATAGCGGCTCTCGTAAGGTTCGTGGCCATTGCCCAATTGCAGACGCCCCCGAGTGCGCCCTACACATGGAAGAGCGTTCAAATTGTGGGGGGAGGATTTGTCGACGGCATTGCGTTCCACCCGACGGCCAAAGGTGTGTGCTACTGTCGTACCGACATGGGTGGAGCGTATCGGCGAAATGAGGAAACGATGGCGTGGGAGCCAATGCTCGACTGGATCCCGTACGAAGATCTGAATCTCATGGGTGTTGAAAGCATCGCGCTCGATCCCTCGGATCCCGACATCGTCTATCTTGCGTGCGGAACCTATACACTTCCATGGGTCCCGAATGGAGCAATACTTCGTTCGAGCGATCGCGGCAGATCATTCCGACGCACAAACCTCCCGTTCAAGATGGGCGCAAATGAAAATGGGCGCGGGAATGGTGAACGACTGGCCGTTGACCCGAACGATGGCAACGTTCTTTTTCTCGGTACGAGACATGCAGGGCTGTGGAAAAGTGTTGACCGTGCCTTGACGTGGAGCAGGGTTGAGACTTTCCCCGACGTCGCCGAAGCCCTCCCTGCAAATGTGCGGAGCTCCGACGAGATTCAACGCTGGCAACGACTCAGCATGGGAAGCGGGATCATCTTCGTCCTCTTTGATCATCAAAGCGGGTTTCCGGGCAGGGGAAGTTCCACGATCTACGTTGGTGCTTCTCTCATGAATCGCGAAAACCTGTTCCGCAGCACAGACGCCGGGAAAACGTGGCATGCCCTCCCCGGTCAACCCACCCGCTATCGCCCCACCCGTGCTGTTCTTGCCGCCGATGGGGTCATGTTCATTACGTACGGCACTTCCCCCGGTCCTTCGCGCATGACCGACGGTGCTGTATGGAAGTTCAATACGATGAATGGCGACTGGGTGGAGATCACTCCGGACAAACCCAAGCCCGAACAACACAAACCATTCGGCTACGCCGCAGTTTCCGTCGATTCCCACAATCCACAGACGCTTATCGTAAGTTCTTTTGGCCGCCCTAACAGTGCGGGCAAAGATGACATCTTCCGGAGCACCGATGGCGGGACGTCGTGGAAACCGATCTTCGGCGGGGGAGGCACGTACGATTTTTCTCCTGCACCGTACGTCGCACAAACGCCAATTCATTGGCTTTTCGACATCGAAATTGACCCTGCCGATCCCAATCACGCAATATTCACAACCGGCTATGGCGGGTACGAGACATTCAACCTTTCCGATGCAGATGCCGGCCTGCCGACACGATGGAGTGTCATGAGCAAAGGAATCGAGGAGACGGTAGCACTCGATCTGCTCAGTCCGCCTCAGGGTGCACACTTGATCTCTGCAGTCGGGGATTACGGCGGCTTCGTCCACTGGGACCTTGAGAGGCCCGCGCCCGAGGGAAACTTTTCCAATCCGAGGTTTGGAAACACGACCAGTGTGGCGTGTGCAGAAAATAACCCTGACGTCATCGTGCGTGTTGGCAGAGCAAAGAACGACAATCCGGGTCGCAATATCGGCTTTTCGCTGGATGGCGGCAAGACGTGGAAACCTACCGCCGCAATGCCCGGGACAGAGTCCGGGCTCGGCTCAATTGCCGTTTCCTCGGATGGAGCTATCTGGATATGGGCGCCGGATTCGATACAGGGAGATTCTCGCTCAGGCAGCCCGCCGAAGCCCGCGCCCGTGTATCTCACAGGGGATCATGGCACAACGTGGTCGCAGTGTCAGGGCATCCCCAACAATATCAGGGTCATTGCAGATCGTGTCTCCGCCCGGAAGTTCTTCGCGATGGATTTGTTTGGAGGAAAGCTCTTCGTCAGCAGTGATGGAGGGGCACACTTTACCGGGCAACCGTTGACCCTCCCGGGCGGTCCCGTTCACACCAGAGAAAACCGTGGCGACGGCCGTGGAGGGCAGGACCGGATCTATGCAGCACCCGGCAGGGAAGGGGACCTTTGGGTTGCTGCGTTTGATGGACTCTACCACTCCGTTGATGCCGGCGGGTCGTTCTCACGGATTGACGGTGTGCAGGAACTTCATGCCTTTGGGTTCGGGAAAGAGGCGCCAGGCAAGTCGTATGCTGCGCTGTATGCTGTTTGCACGATCAACGGGCTCCATGGGATCTTTCGTTCAGACGATGCGGGGCAAACCTGGATGCGCATCAATGACGACCAGCACCAATGGGGTTTGTTGCTTCAAATTACCGGCGATCCGAGGCTCTACGGCCGGGTGTATGTAGGGACGCACGGGCGGGGAATAGTGTACGGTGACCCCCAGAATTGATGAAAATCGCCGCAGAGGACCGTTTTTTGCACATTGATCACTAGGGAAGGACGATGGCCGTGAAAAAGTGTATTGCTTTGATTCTCCTCGCGCTCTGTTTCTCAGAGGCTCTGTATGCGCAGTCGCTCACCACTGTTGTCCTTCCGCGGTATATCGAAGGGATCAATGGGACGAACGCGAATCGAATTCCGTTCGCCTTTCGGGCGTCGATCACAGGATTGACCGCGAATGCCACCTACCATTACATCAATCAGTGCGTTCTTTCCTCGGATCTGGCAACCGCGAACGGTTCGGGGAACTGCATCTTTGCTTCTCCGTCGGGCAGTTTTGTCCGCACATCAAGCCCCGGCCTTGTCACCGCGGGGACGTATGGCGTGTTTACCGCGGATGCTTCGGGCAGCTACGAAGGATGGTTCATCACGGAACCAACGGGAAATGCCCGATTCGTTCCCGGCGGATACATATTTATGCGCATCGCGCTGAACGACGGCGGGACGGGAACTGTCGTTGCAACGAGGCTCACCACCGCGGATTCCGTTCGTGTGGAAAAACTGGATCCGGCTGCTGCGGACAGTGCGGGAACCGGCCTGCGTTGCACGAGTGCCATGAGTCCGAAGAATTTCGTTTTCGTGTACGACGACACCTCTGCGAGCGGCCGGCCGCTGTCTGGATCGTTCATTGAGGACGATGGATCAGCCAACACCACCGCGAACAACTATGCCGCTTTCTACGGCACCAGCGTCAATGGCGTCAATGGCGCATTCGGTCTCGTCCTGCCGAATGTGTTGCCGAATGGCGTGCGGCGGATCGATCAGCGATCGCTTGCCGACGGTACACTCGTCACGTCCGCGGCGGATAGCGATGGTATCTGGCCGAGCGGCGCGAACACGATAAATCCCTCCGGAGGCACGACAGAAATAGTGATGGCGGGGACCGATCTCGTTGCCTATACTCTCACGGTGAATGCAACACATGGATCGGTGACGCGACTACCCGATCGACCGAGCTATCAGCACGGGACGAATGTGCAACTCACGGTTACTCCCGACTCCGGCTACCACTTTGTGGCATGGACGGGGGATGTCCTCACGGGTCACGAGACGGACAACCCGTTGACAGTGACGATGGACACGAACCGGGTGCTCACAGCTTCCATTGCACTCGCTACGTCCGCGCCAACCCTCATCGCACCAACATCTGCGGGAGTCGCCTCCGGCACGGCTCTCCTGGGTGCAACGATAGCATCCGACGGGAATTCCCCGATTCTCGAACGCGGCGTGGTGTGGTCGCTCTCGGCAAGTCCGACGACGGCAGACAACAAAGTGGTCGCATCCGACACCACTGCGACATTTGTTGACACGGTCAACGGCCTTCCAGCGGGCACGCTCATCCATTTCCGCGGCTATGCGATCAATGGCACGGGAACGGGTTATTCGCCTGACGGAACATTCTTTACGCTCTCCAGTGAGCCCTCCACCCAGGCGGGATCATTCCATGCGACCGCGGTTTCAATGAGTCAAATCAATCTCTCCTGGAGTGTTGCGACGGGTGCGACCGGATACATTATTCTTGATCGCAGCGGTTCCGATCCGACAGGTCTGCCGCATGATGCGATCGCCTATGCTGTCGGTGACACGATCGTTGACGGAATCGTTGCCGCGAAGATTCCCCGGGGGGACAGCGCCTCCGTCAATATTGCCGGCCTCACCGCGTCGGTGTCGTATCACTTTGCGATCCTCCCGTTTGCGTGGGATGGATCGCATCCTGCCACGATCAACTACAATACCGGCGGCACGATTCCCAGGGATAGCGCAACAACATTTCCCGGTCCGCAGATTGCCGCAGTCGTTCTGCCACAGTACATCCAGGGGAATACCGGCACAAATGCCAACAGGATTCCCTTTGCCTACCGGGCCCGATTGACGTATCTCATGCCAAGGGCGACGTACCGTTTCGCCAATCAGATAGTGATCCCGACTGACACTGATTCCGCGGATGGCTCCGGGAACTGCATCTTCGTCCCGGCAACGGGTGACTTCATACGCACCTCGGGACCGGACCTTGCAACGTCTGGGAATTACGGCGAGTTTACGGCTGACTCGGTTGGAAGCTACGCTGGCTGGTTCGTCACTGAACCGACGGGGAACAAGCGTTTTGTCCCGGGCAGCTCCATCTTTATGCGCATATGGATGAATGATGGCGCATCCGGAACGGTCGCCGTGACGCATCTTACGATACGCGATTCTGTCCGAGTCCTCAAACTGGACCCGGCCGCCAGCGACAGCACGGGAACGGGAATCCGCGGCATGAGCGCGGCGTCCCAGATGGATTTTGCCTTCGCCTACGATAATACCTCCGGCAGCGGCCGCCCCCTTTCTGGCTCGTATGTCGAAAATGATGGGACCGATAATTCTCTCGCCAATCACTATGCCTCTTTCTATGCGGCGCGAGTCGATGGCGTCAGCGGGGCGTTCGGGGTTGTTGCGCCCAATGCACTGCCCAGCGGCATCAGGCGGGTCGAGTGGCGCTCCCGCGCGACGGGGGCCGTTGTCGGATTTGCGACCGATGCCGACGGAGTCTGGCCGAGCGGCGCGAACACGGTGAACCCGACCGGCGGGCCGACTGAAATTGTGCTTACGGGCTCTGATCTCCAGGAGATCGATGCTGTTGGTAATGGTCCGACAGTCGTGAAACAATTTGCCCTCTTGCAGAATTATCCGAATCCCTTCAATCCGGCGACGGAAATCAGATATCAGGTGCCGACAGCCGGTAGGGTGTATCTCAAGGTGTATGATATCCTCGGAAGAGAGGTGGCCACCCTCGTGGACCAGGTCAGAACGGCCGGTTCCTATACAGTGACTTTCAACGCATCGACGCTTGCCAGCGGTCTCTATTTTTACAGGATGACTGCCGGCAATTTCATCCAGACAAAGCGCATGCTTCTCCTGAAGTAGCAATCGGGGTTGTGCTTGGCGGTGATCTGAGGTGGGTGTGGCGGCCGCTGAAGGGCTGGATTCTCGAGGCGTGCGATGGAATACGGCTCCGTCGCAACCCCACTGCGCGGGGGTTGAACACGTGTGAAGAGAGAGTTCCGGTGAGACGGTGCAGGAGCCGGACTCACCGTGGCAGGGGAGGCAACGACAGTCCTCGCAGAGACTCGCTTAATGCTCCGGTCGGCGTAGGGTGTCGCGCGGCGCTTCCGGAGAGCTTCGAATCCTCCTGTTCGGCACATCCATGGCTTTGCCGAAATCCAACCACTTATGGGTCGTCAACATCGGAAACGGCGGGACGACGACGGGAAATGGGACACTGCGCTGGATGGCGATCACGTCGATTCCCGTCAGCTTGACGTCATTGAACTCATTCACGTTGACTTCAACGGAAGCGCCGTACTTGTGCCTCAGGGAATCCACATACGGGTCCAGGTACTTCGTCACCAGATCCACCTGGTCGCCCCCGGGGTTGCCGATCGATTTCATATAGGCGCGTTCCTGCCAGAGGCTGAGCATCGCATCTTCCCACATTTCGGTATTGTGAGTCACCATCCCGTATGAATCGTAGCCTCGCTTGTACGCTTCGTTCGAGAGATACCTATCGCGCACCATATCGACGATGGCCAGTTCCAACTGCTTGGCGATGTTGCTTTTGAGAAGAGTGTGCTCCCGGAAAACAAGAGGGTGCCTCTCCATTTCCTGAAAAACATCCTCCATCGTCCACACGTGTCCGTCAATGCTCAGGAGGGGTGGTCCCTTCAGCGCGGCAAGTTTCTGTTCTGCATCGCTGAGTGATGGATTCTGCGGGGCATCTTGATTATACATGTCGCTGAGAGCCGCCTCTTCCCGCGCATTCTGCGAATTGAGGTAATATGGCGCGACAGCTTCCACAAATTGTTTGAATGCGGGGGGTTCGAACTCCAGCGTCCTTCCTGCCATCATCCCGGTAACGAATTTCTCGTACCGTTCGTCCGCCTGCTCGCGGGACAAGTCTTCCGTCACGTCGTTCCACCGTTCGATTTTCTGCTTCTCGGAAACGGCGACGTGATCGGTCCACCCCTTCACGCGAACGAAGAGATAGTGCCCTTCACCCACACGCAGAGGTCCGATGATTTGATTTGCCGCCGGCCGGTTCGTGAAGAGGGCTTTGTGAACAGTTCTGCTCTCTCGCGAACTCCAATCGACGTCCCGTCGCGGGATTGTGTCCTGTCCGCTCAGTGCTTGGTAGACGGCGGCAAATGAGCTCGCGGATGTATCGATGATGCGTTGGACCGTCGTAGCGACGGAATCATTGGGAACATCGAAGTACTCGAGATGGTAGGTTCTTCCTGCAATCTCGTTCTCCTTCCTGATCTCCAGGGAATCGAGGCGCACCTTGGCCGTCCCTTCGGCAAAGTAGAGCACTTCACGCATGAGTTGCTCTTTGCGTCCTTGCATCATCCGTTGAAATGAGGAGTTCCTCGTCAGTTCATTGTCCTTGCCCGCCTCCAGCGCCAGCATTTTTTCGGCAAGAAGCGAGTTCAGGACAATTTTCTTCTCGAAGCCGCCGTTCCCTCTGCAGTATGCGGGGCGGACGGTGTATGTCGAGCGGCGGATGAATTCGTCGATGAGGATGGACTTCCCGCCGATCCTCGCAATGACCCTTCCCGTATCGGCAGGTGGAAGCCCGCGTTGGACATCCTTGACGCGTTGTTTCGGAGTCGGCCGGAATCCCAAGGGTTCTTTCCCCCTGGCGGATTCTTGAGGGCGCTGCATTTCTCCCTGATCTGAGAATTCGGCCGAGAGGATGCTGCTGAGTGCCCGCATTCCGAAGGGATATCCTGCAAAGAGCGCGAGTACCACTGCTCCTTTGAGCAGCGGTTTCACCATGTGTGGATTGGGGAATTGCATGGAAGGGTGGTTGTCCAATGTTCTCAATGCAAGCAACGGGGAGACGATGAACACGCGTATGCCGTGTTTACCGCCTCCCCGATTGCTGGATGGTACGGGAAGAAGGAGTACCCCTAGAACAACAAACTGACGCCAAGAGATTGGACGTTGCCAAGAATTCCCATAGCGCGGTAGGCGTAATCCACCTTCAAGTCATGATCCCCGAACAGGTCGGTCTGCACTCCGATCCCATAGGTCATGGAATACTGCGACTCCGGCATTCCGAGCGCTTTATAGCCGGTGCGGAGAGACACTTTGCCGAGGTCCTTGAGTGTCAGCGAGTATTGCGCCCCGATGTTGACGGACTCGCTGTTGTTATTCGGATGCAAGGCATCGACGGAGACAATAATCTCGTGACCTTCGATGAGCAATGGCGTAAACGAGGCGCCCATGCGAAAGATCAACGGCAGCTCCCAATCCTGCGTTGCGTATCTTCCCGGCGCATTGCTGTAGTTGCCGGCTTCGTTGGGGGCCGGATCGATGGGAACAAGGAGATCGAGACCATCATACCGGAGAGGCGTTCCATAGTTCGAAATGCTCATTCCGATATCAAGCCCGTGCTTGTTTCCGCCTTCGGGAGAGAAGAATCCCGTCTTGATGATGACGCCAAGGTCGAAGGCAATGGCAGTGGCAGACTCATGCCAGATCGTCGAGTTGATCATCTTGGCGGTCGCTCCGAAGGAGAACCAATCCACGAGATTTCTCGCGAAGGAGAGGCTGACGGCAATATCCTTCGGTGAGAAATGCTCCCCCGTTCCCTCCTGCATGGCCACGGTCGTGACCTCCATGTCTCCGTAGTTCATCAGGATGAGGCCGCCGCCAATCGTGCCAACATCCGGCACGACGATGCCGAACGACGCGAATGTTGCGGTCATGCCGACAATCCACGGTTGCGTGACGAACATGACCTCCGTTCTCTCCATCTGGGCGAGGCCCGCGGGGTTCCAATAGACGGCGGAGGCATCGTTAACAAGGCTCACGTAGGCATCGCCCATCGCGATGCCCGCCGCCCCATAGCCGATTTCCAGGAAATCGGCCGTCGTACTGCCGACGCGCGTCGGCTTCTGTGCATAAGCGGGGAGCGATAGGATCACACACGCCGCCAGCACGACCGCTGTTCTGCTGAATCTTTGCATTTTCATGGTAATTTCTCTCCCTGTGGCCCGATGATCACTTAATCACCGCAAACTTGCCGAGTCTTTCCTCTCCGGTGATATTGGATTTTACATCGTACACGTATATTCCAGCGGCGATCTCCAATCCTTCCTTTGTCAGCATGTCCCATTGCACATTGCCGTTGTCCGGCGGATTGTTGACATCGATCTGACGAAGGAAAACGCCGCTCGATGTAAAGATCTTGATGGTGCATCCCGCAGGGATGTGTGTGAAGAGCAACACCCTCCTCTGGTTCAGCCCCTGGTTGCTGATATACTGTTCCATGGTGTTTGTGACGAGGTACGGGTTCGGGACCACCTTGATGCGCTTCATGTCGCTGCTGAGCTGCGAAGCATTCACGGCAGTCTGCGTGTGCACGGTAAAGGAGATGGAATCATTCAACGCGCCCACGAATTTCAGTCTGTACACATCCCCCGGCTTCGGCTGTTCGCTCTGCAGGCGCATCCCAAACAGCGTCGCGGGGAAGACTCCCTGATTGGCGATCCGGGCCGGGTAGCCGACAAGAACAGTGTCAATGTCGGGATCGTAGACACCGTTGCCGTTCGCGTCTTCCACGATAGCATCGAGCTCTTCAAATCCCCGGAATCCTGCCGGGTCCCGGACATTCTTGTTGATGATATGAAACGGGAATGACTTCCCAAGCAATATTTTGCTGGCCTGAGGGATCTGGTGGCCATTGGCATCCAGGATCGAGGCCAGGTTTTTGCTGGTTGTTCTTGACTTGTACGCCGGGTCCACCGTCGTGTCGACAAAGACGATATTGTAGTCGTAGGCGTAATATGGCATGATGGTGGAATCGACTTGAATGCCGATGGGAGCGCTTCCCGTCTGCCACTTGCTGAGGACTGTGTCCAGAACCGGAAACGCTGCTTTCGGCTTTATGAAGAACTGCAAGCCGTCGATGACGCTCGTCGTGATACCGTTGCTCGCAATCCGGGTGTACTTCGTTGACGTGTTGAGATTGACCTTTTCCCAGTTGGACTGCGACCCGCTGGCCGGGGTTTCCGCAAAAAGCAGTGTGTTGCCGGCGGTAATGTCGGAGATCGAATATCCCTTCGTCGTGAGGAATCCTTCCCTCTTGGGACGTACGGCCGGGACGGTAATCCACGCGACAACGGTCGTATCGAACTTCAGCGAATAGACATGATTCGGCTTCACAATATCCGAATTAAACACTGTCGCCGTGATGGTTGCATCCGACTGGAGGTCCAGCGGGTCGGTGACCGTCATGTTCGGAGGCACATACCCCGCCGCATCCTGGTGAGGCGTCACGATTTGGACGTTCTGTGGGATGCCAATGACGTTTTCGTTTTCGTCCAGACTGATGGTCGTACCGCTCTCCGAGGGAGTCATGGAGAGACCCAACGCTCCGACGCCCTGGATGCCGTAATCATACGCGACGAGCGCGTAGTAATACGTGCGGCCGTTCTGCACGGTGTTATCCACAAAATAGTGTCGAAGGCCGGTGTCGTCACCAAGATAGTATTCGAGTCCGTTGACCGATGTGAAACTGACGAATCCCTTGATGGAATCAACGAGGTCGCACTGGAAAATTGGCAGCTTACCGGCGGGGTTGCCATACCCGTCGCGAAGAACCTCTGCATCCTGGAAGTGTTTGTCGGTTGACCTGTAGAGCTTGTAGCCCTCGAAATCGTTCGCGCCCCCAAGGAAGGGCTCGCGCGTGAGTTTGTCGGACCGGTCATCCCAGGAGAGGTACACCTTCCCATCGGCGGCCTTGGCCGTCAACGTGGGGGTGAGGGGCGCCTGGGCAAACCGGTAATCGGACTGATAGACAAGTTCCACCATTCTTAGCTTCTGGTAGAGAGAAGGTGCCGGGTGATGATCCGCGACGTCATTCAGGCCGAGCAAAGGCTCGTACGAATTGACATTGGACATCGAGAGCCGTTCGGTTCTGCCATGCGCCAATCGGAAAACGCCTGATCCGAACGATACGTAGAGGTTTGAAGGATTTGGGAACTCCTGAAGCAATCTCGGAGCCGTCAGTGTATCATAGACATTCTGGTCGTTCTTGAGTTGTGCAGCGCCTGTCTGTTGAGGATGCGGAAACATCGAAAATGATGTGAGCCCGAGCATGTCCGATTCATGCACGTCGGTAATCGCAAAATCCGGCTCTGCGCCGACACCCTCAAGGAAGTCCGGCCTGTGGTTGCACTCAGTGCCGTCTGCGTCGGGTCCGTTATAGTTAAGATCGCTTGGACCAACGCCGTCGAGTCCGACATCGTCGCCGGCATCTTCACCTGGATCGTACCTGCCGTTTCCGTTCGCGTCTTTGCCGTCTCTCCAATCGCCGTCCTCGTCACCCGGCCACCAAAGTCCTTGGGCGATCGCAGGGACCTGATCGAGGCTCTTGTAGCCGAAGTATTTGAGGAACTTGCTTGTGTCATGGGAAGCAATGAACGCTGCGGTGACGGCTGCCTTTCCTCTGATTGCTCCGGTGAATCCCCCCCACGGACCTTCTGCAGGGTTGTCGCGGCGCTCATCAATCATGCCATCGTGGTCATTGTCGATTCCATCGGTCGCAACCCCAGGGCTCTCCAGAAAAGCCCATCCGCTGACAGGCGGGGTTCCACCCCCAAAGCCGGCGCCGGAGAGCGACCATGTGTAGGTGAAGGCCTGGAGAGTGTCAAAATATCCGATTTGATCTTCCGCGGCGGAGGTGGGGGACTTGTTGCCGTTGGCGCAGTCGAGGTAGAAACCAAACACTCCTCGGGCCAGATCGTAATCGGAAATATTTGAAACATCGTATTCAAAAAAGACGGCATCGCGGGTTTGTTGGTTATTCCACTGATATGCCCTGACTTCAGCCCGCAAGCCCAAACCACCCCAAGCGTCACCTCGTTGAATGGTAACATCGTTCGGGCTGAGGTCGCCGATGTAATGGCCCGGGCGTGGATAAAAGCGTACCGTCAAAGGGGGTGCCGTCGGATCCTTCGGTATAAGGTTCTCCTGGTCCTGTGCGTCATTTGCAGCCCAATAGGCCTCCAGGTCGGCGTATTGTACTCCTCTGCCGAACCGGCCATTCCACTCGCCTGGCCACTTCTTCTCCAAACCGCGGGATGGCCATCCACCCGGAGGCCATGATTCGGGACGGTTGCTGATGGCCGCGTAGTCGGTCAACCTGTTGAAATACCCAAATACCGGGTAGAATCCCCATTCAATGGATGAGCCCAGCGGCTGATCCATGAAGCCGGGTTGAATGGAAGAACTTTGTGCACACCACAAGGTGTCCAGCAGCCCCTGATTTCCGAGAGACTGGATGTCCGCTTCATCGGTAACCGGAATGGAGTCGAAGGGACACGTTGGGCACTTCTGGATGAACACCATGTTCCCGACGATGAGGTTGAAGCTGTCGAACGTGTTCAGTCCGGTGGCGTCATTCGGCCACAGAGAGACAAGCGGACTTGGCCACCCGCCAAAAGAGACTTTATTGCTGATCTGGAGGGAGACCCTGTTGCCGTTCATCAATCCCAATCGGGAAGCGCTGGGATCGCCCGCTTCATCCGTTGGTCCTTCATATGGTCTGCTTTGAGCATTCAGGTCCGCCACCATGAGCGGAAGAGATGCTATCAGCAAAGCCCGTGTAATGAAGTTGCGAAAGAGCATGACACTCTCCTTTTCGACTATGGGTTCTAGAAAATGACCTCGAAGCCAACCTTGATTGAGCGAGGATTGGAGAAGTTATTCGGATCGTTCAGCCAGTCGTAAATCGTGCTGAAATTGCTTGTATACTTTGCTATGTCTGATGGAAGAAGGATCTGTTGGTTGGCTCTTCCCGTTGTGGTGTTGACCGCCCCCGTTTCGTTCAGCGCATCGAACAGGTTATAGACGAGCAACGTGAGCCGCGTCCTGGCCTCTCCGAACGACCAGAGGTTCACATAGGCACTGAGGTCAACGGAAAAGAGGGAGGGGCGTGTGGCATCGTTCGGCTGAGGAGTCACGAGTGCCTGTTGACTCTGCGTCAGCGGTGTCCACCCATACGGCGTGCCACTGTCGAAACGGCCTGTGATCGAACCGCCGTACGACTTGTGTGTGTACGTGAGCGATGCGTTCAACGTGTGCCGCTGATCCCAATCCATGGGGATGAGCACGTTGACGGGATCGAGTTTGTTTCCTTCGCGGGTGAAGCTGTAGGTCGGACTGTTCGCGTTGCCGCGTGTATATTGAAGCGTGTAATTCACAGAAGCGGAGAAGTTGCCCGCGACATAATCGTATTTAAGCTCCAATCCTCGCGCATTTCCATAATCCCTGTTGCTGTACAATCCATAGTGGATGGCATTAAATGTCTCCACACTGACGGCGCTCAGCAGATCATAGATATCCCTGTAAAAGACCGCGACCTCGCAACTGCTATGCAGATTCAGCTGTTGCCACAGGCCGGCCTCGTACTGAATTGTCTTCTGTGGTTTCACGAGAGGGTTGCCCATCACCGTCTGGTAGTCGCCCTGCACGGTGTGATAATAATCCGTGTACAATGCGTACAGCGGCGGCATCTGGAAAAAATGCCCATACGAGAACCTGAGCAGTGCCGCCTCGCCCAGTTTGTACGAGATGCCGAACCTGGGGCTGAGTTGCCGCTTCGCGGGTGCCCTGAGGAACACGCTCATCTTCTCCGGGTTGTCCGGATATGTGAGGGCATTTGACGGATTCCGGGGCTCAGAAGGATAGAATGCGTTCGGGACGAAGCAGTCGTAGCGTAAGCCGGCATTGATGACCATATAATCGAACTCCATCTTGTCCTGCACAAAGGCGGCATATTCGAGCGGCTTTACCACATAGATATCTGCTCCGGAGGTTGGCCCTGTGGGGAGGGAAGGCTTGTAATAGGGAAAGATTCTGATGCCGGATACCGGGTCAGTATAACTCTCGGTTCCCTGGTCGCCGTAGGAGTTCTGTATGGTCGTATTGAATCGGTGAATCGCATGCCTTGTGTAGTCAATCCCGGTCTTGATGGTATGTTGCTTGGTCGCCTGCCACGTTCCGTCAAACTTAAGGTTGTAATCCTCGATCCAATTCTGGCTCCATGTTTTGTCCTGGCCGCCGGTTGAAAAGCCCGGATTGTACGAAGTCTGGGAGGCATACTGATCGGACACATATTGATAGAATGGCAACCCCACCCGATTGAGGCTGTCGCCGCCGGCGGAATTCTTCACCGTCTCCAGCGGGTTTTCGAACAGGTAGTAGGCGGTCCAGTTCTTGATGTAACTTGCAGAGGCTTCGTAGAAAAGCGAGCTCGAAAGTGTGTGATTCAGTTTGGCCGAGAGAAACTGGGAGGTTGAATAGCTTGTAGGTACCCCTTCGGGGTTGAACTTGTAAAACTGATTGTAACTCTTTCCCTTGTAGTAGTTGTACGAATAGTCGAGTGAGGCGCGGATCTTCTCAAGGGGATTCAGCGAAAGTTTCCCGTATGCGGTGGCCGTGGTATTGTAATCCAACGGTACGATGGCATTGTCCCCTGTGTGATCCGAATACCATGTTGTGGGATCCGCGGAAGGCCAAGTGCTGTAGTTGTTGGGCATGAAGCGTCTGATCCCGTTGCGCGCGCCGACATTGTCTTGATATCGGCCGTTGACGAGAAATGAGAGGCCGTCCTGGATAATCGGCCCCTCGAGAAAGAGCTGATAATCCTTGCTCCGGGGCAGATCCCGGAGCTTCGAAACGGTAAGACCGGTGAAGTTGTACGAATGCGGCGTGGCAAAATTGCTCGCGCTGACGGATCCGGAGCCCCGGAACTCATTGCCCCCGTCTTTTGTCACGTTATTCACGACGCCGCTCATCGCGTTGCCATATTCGGCGTTGAATGTCCCGGTAATGACCTCGACCTCCGAGATGGCGTCGTTTTCCACGTTGACCGTTCGTCCAAGATCGTACACCCCCTGCACCTTGATGCCATTGAGGAGATACGCCACCTCGTCCGCGCGCCCGCCACGGAAATGACCGCGCACGACGCCCGCTTGCAGCGCCACCACCTGGTCGATGTTCTCGACGGGCAACGCCTGTATTTGTTCAGACGTGACATTTCGTATCGAGCTCGTTTGGTCCTTCTTTTGCTCGATGAGGGGTGCGGTGACGACGACCTCCTGCCCTTCGACGGCACGTTCCGACAACCTGAAATCCGCCACCGTCGTTCTGTTGACCGACACCACAAGAGATTGCATCACCACCGGTTCGTACCCGATGAGGGTGGCGCGCAACCTGTATGTTCCCGTGGGGATGTTGAGGATGTAGTACTCGCCGGCCATATCCGTCACGGCGCCGAGATTTGTCCCGACGATCACGACATTCACTGCGACCAGGGGCTCGCCGGATTTCCCGTCGACGATTTTGCCGGAAATTTTCCCTGTTGTCTGGGCAACACCCTCTGACGAGAGCGCGATAAGGAGAACCACCAGGATGCTCCACCTTCGTGCTTTCGATCCCCAGATGAATCTGTTTTCTGTTGGCATAGGTGCCTTCTCCTGATTCGAATTCTCAGAAGCTTCTGAGCGAGCGGACCTCAGTTTCCGCCGAACGCAGACCCAAAGGCCCTGGTGAGCTGATCCCCTCTGCCCATCGCACGGTTGGTTTTGCATGGTTGTTATCTCTCTGGTTCATGTGGTACTATTTCATCAACATGAGTTTTATTGTTTTCGCATACGCCTGCCTTCCAAACGCGCCGGAGACGATCAGCCGGGCAAAATATGTCCCGCTCGCGGCGTTCTGTGCGTTCCACGTGATACTGTGGCGTCCCGCCGCCATCACGCCGTTTGCCAGCACTGCCACCTTACGACCGAGAATATCGTAGATATCTAGAGATACCGTACTGTTTTCCGACAACTGATAACTGATCTCCGTGGTCGGGTTGAATGGGTTCGGGTAGTTCTGTGTCAGCGAGTACCCGAGAGGAGAAGTGTGTCTCGCGGCGACGGCGGTGAGCTTCTTGCTGTACAGCTTCACGTTATCCAGGCCGAGCCACGATTCGCCGTTTGGACTGATATTGTCAAACGAAATTCCGAGCGTGTGACCAACGCAGGCCGGAAAGTCGGTCGCGTGGAAGGAGACCGATTGATTTACCATCGTGCTTCCCACTGCATCCTGTCCCACAACAAGAGGGATTTTCGCGCCCGTATCGTCCAGATAAAACATCGTCAATTCGCAGAGCGTGGCTCCATACGTCGAGCAAAGGTCGGCTGTCATCGTGATATCATCACCTGCGAGAATCTTATAGCCCGTAATCTGGTACACTGACGTGTCGCTTCCCTTGAGAAATGCCGACCAGAGCCCGTCCGTGGCGACCCCAAACTGCTCGACCCCGCTATCGAACGCCGGCACATCGCTGCTCCACCCGGGGATATCGTAGACGAGTCCGGTCCAGGCGGGATCGGCGCACACCCCATCCCAACCCTTTATTTTTCCTATCCCTGGGAGCTCGAAACTCGGATTGACAATCTGAATGTTCGAGGTGTCTATGTGGCGTATGACGTTGTCTTGAAGCGTTGGTATGTTGACGTCAAGCCATGCAATCCTGCGGGCGATCCAGGCCTTGAGCCGGGCGAGCTCTTCGGCGTACGATTGCGACGGCGGCTCGACTTCAGGCGCTGCGTTGGGAGCAGAGATAGGCCAGAGCGCAAAATGGCGTTGCTGGGCATCGTTCACCGAAGCTGCAACGGAATCAATGTAATTGTTAAACGTATCGAGAGAGAGCAAGCCGGTGCGGAGAGATTGATACCGGGCGATCAGTTGAGTTGTGAACGCACTATCCTGCAACAGCCGTTTATGCCAGTCGGGAACGGCGTACCCGGGATTCAGGTCGTTGGTTTTGTATCCCCACCCGGAACCGTCAGTGTTGGCGAAGATGTACTCGGTGATATCCTTCCATGCCCAATCAAAGTCCCACACAGGGCCGGCACGCAGCAGGCTGTCCCTGTCATCCCTGTCCTTGTAGAAGAAACGGCTCTTCTTGTATCCGTCGACGTTGCGCGACACTTCGCTGATAATGAAGTAATCGATAAATGAGGGAACGTCGACATACCTGTGGTACCCTATGGTTGAGTCGGTGAAGTTCGGGCCGTACAACGATCCTTCGGCTTCCCGCACGAAATTCTGTATGTATGTCATTTGTCCGGGGACAATGTCTGCCGGCTTCGGAGAGACGTAATCATAGTGCACCTGCCTGTCGGGGTAACCGAGCGGGGGATACGAGGATATCCAGTTATCACCCGTGGTATAATAGTCGACGCTGATGATGTACCCTCCCGTGACCGGAACTCCGGTGCTGTCTCCTGTGGCCATCTTTGCGATGTTGACCCGATTCTTGTCGATCTTGATCTTCTCAGAGAACACATAGATGCCGCGGTAGTCCCCGTTGAGCAGTACCTCACATAATCGCGCCCGCGTTGCGTAGTGTCCCATGTCCCGGAACCATTCAAACGCGATCAGGTTTCTCACGAGCGACTTGTCATCGTAGTTCGATGTCAGAATCCAGTCGTTCTCCTTTGGCATGCCGAGGAGCGACACATTCAGATTATTGCCCAACGAGTCGCGCGTTTCCAGGCCGTAGGGTTGCTGAGGAAAAGTGGCGGAGAAATGACCACGCACCTCGATGCCGATATATCCGTCATACTCTGCATCCGGGTCCGTCGGATGATTAAGGAGGCCCGGCGCATGATCAATAATCCTCATATGGGCGGTGATCTTGGTCCCGTACGGGATCGTTTGCCCATCGGTGGTGATCATCACGAGCGGTAGATTCGTCGAATCCAGGGTAACCGCGAGCGAGCCGAGGGAACCTGTCGACGCGGAAGGATCCGCCGCCGGCGGGGATGAAACTCCCGATTGGCTTTCCCCGTAGATTTCCGTACCGGTGCACAGAACAATGGCGCCACACCATGCGATAGCACTCAGTCTCATCATGATACCCCCAAGGAGCGTCTCGTTTTGTGCATCACTTTTTGCTACACAGCCCGCACAATCGCCTTGAACGAGGTGAAGGAGGACTGGAGGCAACGTACAGTGCAACAGCGCACCACATCTTCGGCCCGGGTTGTTGCAACAAGGAGCAGTATCAAGGGCTATTTGATCAGCACCAACTGTTTCGTCTCTGTAAACCCTTCCGTTTGCAGTCTGTAATAGTATATCCCGCTTGACAAGTGGGCAGCATCAAGGGTCACGGAATACTCCCCGGCATGTTGATGGCTGTTCACCAGCGTCTCGACTTCCCTTCCCAGGACATCGTAGATCCGCAACGTCACCTGCGCAGCGATTGGCAACCGGTAGCTGATCACTGTTGTCGGGTTGAACGGATTGGGAAAATTCTGGCGGAGAGAATAACCGCGTTCTCTGGAGGATGTTTGCTGAACAGTTGCAATTCCGGATTGTCGGATGTCCACCCGATCCGGAACAACCCAGGAGTTGGTGCTGCTTGCATTCTTTGTGCCGGTCACCCGGATTTTGAAGAGATGATCGCCGGGCGGGAGAACGGAGCTCGTCCACATCAACTGGTTTCCCATGCGGGTTGCGGCGTAGAAATCGACGAGGGTTTCACTGCCGCCATCGATCGAAATGGCGCCGATGCCATGCCCGGGATCTTCGACGCCGTAGAATCGTATCTGAGTCCCGTTGAATTCGACTGCCGCCTCGTCATCGGTTGTGTTGTCCCATGAATTCGTCTGGTCATAGAGATCCGCGCCGCATCCCGTGCAGTGTGACCATCCCGAGCCAACGTACGAGAAGAAGTCGAACCCGCTCCCCATCATGGCGTCGTCAATGGTGGTCCAATCGCTTCCCGCAGTCGCATGCACGAAGAAATTGTCGAATTCCGCCTGTTGCCATTTGCTCACAAGCAACCCCACTTGGCCGGATGCATAGGTACCGTCATTGACCGATGTTGCCAACACAGAATCCACAAATGCCTGGACGGTGTCGGCATTGAAGCTGAGCGTAAGATTGTGCCAGCTGTTCAATCCCATGGTCGCCGTCCCCGCGCCGAGCTGCGTATCGACTCCCCCTGCGGTCTCCTTGAACAGGCTCCACGCTCCATTGCTCGCCACACGCAGGTGATACCCCTGTGAGGCGCCGGGGTACGACTGCGATTGCGCCCCTAAGCGGCCGATCAGATCGACGTAGCCGGTTTGCTCCAATAACGCATCGGTGCTCACCGAGTAATTGGACCATCCCGGATCCCCCACGACCGCCAGCGGCGGTGTTGGAGAGCCGCCGGGCCACTCTATGGGAGTCAGAGTAATCATCTGCCGCATGCAAAGCCCGGTTCGTCCGCCATGGCAGCTGTCAACCTCGAATGCTCCCTGGATCGCATCAAAGTAGCTTGGGATTGCTCCGAGAGAGTACTTTTCGAAATTCTCTGTGTACGGAAGACTCATCGTTGACGGCGGGGGGGGGGAGGTTGACCCCTTCGCTTGGCCCGTCGTTGTGCTGATGGTATAGACAAATCCCGGTTGAAGGGTATCGGTAAATCTGCCTCCGACCGGGAGAATATCGCTGACGTGAACGAAGAAGTCGTTGGGATTCGGAGAATTGACATTGGAAGCCCATACATGGACCGTATCGGTGGAAAGGCCTCCTACGACAGCAACGTTGATCGCCTGCGGTGTCGTGGCGTCCATCGTTTCGATGATTGTGCTATAGTCTTTTCCATTGGGCGACTTGAGCGTTACATAGCTGCCGTTGGTTCGAACTCCCCCCAAATACCCGCAGGAGATATCCACATAATGCCAGCCGATATCCGTAAACTGGGCGGTGTGTGCCATAACCCAGATGCTTTTTGCGACGTAGTAAGACCCGGACCACGGTTGATCGGCAAGCATCAGCCCGCACCCGTAGTAGGGGAGTGTGCGATACCATGCTGCGACGAGGCTCCAATTGATATACGCGGTCATCTTGCTGTCGATATAGCCCCGGTTGAGCACACGGGCAAGGGCCGTAGCTCCGGCATCGTAGTTTTGGGACCCGCTTTCGCTTCCCCACACGGGAATGCCCAAACCTTCCGCAGTAGAAGTATAGGTATTGTCGGTGCAGTTCTGTTCTCCCGAAATATAGCCGCATGGATAGTGGACACCCATGATATCCACGGCAGCCTTGAATGCCGCATCGCTCGACAAATCACCCGCAATGTTCCACCCGTTGTCCGCTGCCACCACCTTCGTCGTCAGACCATTATTCAGCAGCGCCGCCTTCAGGTTCTCATACCATGTCTTGTCCCAGCCCGATTCGTTCCACCCGCCAATGAAGTCGATATGACAATGATGATCTGATTGCGCGTGCTTGATCCAACTTATGATATAGTTGATATTATCTTGCGACCAGAATCCGCCCGAGAACCATCCCGGTGCGCCCCACTCCAGACCATAAAGCTTGATATTCGGGTTCCGTGCTTTCGCCTGCTCCATCAGCCACCACTCATATCCACGGGTGAAATTCGAGTCGGTCCGTGAACGCATGTGGCTTGCCTCGGCCCCGTTGGTGCTGTTTGCGTCGCTGCCGATCTCCACTTTCAATATCTGCAGGCTGGCGCCATAATGAGGGAGGAAGAGGTAATCCAATATCTCATCCCGCTGCTGGGCCGGATAATCCCACAGCAAGCGCGATGTCCCGCCGCCGCCGCTCAGGCCCCCAACCCCGTCAAACGCCCGCCCGGCACTCGTGCCGGAAATAACGATGATCGTGCTCTGCGCCTTCGCCTCCGGGACGGCAATGGGAAGGAACTGCATACTCATGAGTGGCAGCAACACTGCCATGGCTCTCGTGCTATGGATCATAGCGACCCCGCCTCCACTTCAACGCTTCCACGCAGGCATCCTTCGATCGAACATGCCGCTTGTTATTGTACGCTTTGACTCAGGAGATACTATTTGAGCAGCAGCAACTTCTTTGTTGACATATACTCGTCCGCGGTCATCCGGCAGAAATACACGCCGCTACAGACCTTGGCGCCGTCGTCATTCGTGCCGTTCCAGGCGATCGACTTGTACCCGGCCTCCTGTTCGGAGTTCATCAACGTTTTGACTTTTTGCCCCAGCAGGTTGTAGATTGTTATCGAGACCTTCGCTTCCTTCTTCAGTGCATACATCACAGTTGTCTGCGGATTGAATGGGTTGGGATAGTTCTGATCCAGGTGCGTATCGCGGGGGAGAAGATTGTCTCCGTGCACTCCTCCTTCCGGCGACAAGACAAACACCTTAAAATCCCAAAAGCTTGCCCACGACGCTGGAGCCAGACGGGTGACGGTAATCCGCACGTACCTGACCGCTTTTGCAGTGAACAGATCGGTTCTGGTTTGCGCCAGACTTGAATCATTTGTCTTGTCCACCGCGAGGGTCCACGCAACATTATTGGGCGAAACGTCGATCTTATAGCCGTATTGGACGCCATCCATTTCCCACATCACCTCAGTTCCCGAAACAGTATAAAGCGTCCCGAGATCAACCATCCACCATTGGTTGAGGCTGCCATCACTGGCGCACCACCGCGTCTCTGTGTCGCCGTCATTCCCCTTGTTTGCGGTGTTTCCCTTTGAGGTCTCTTCCGTGCTTGCGCTCGCGGGTTTCCCGAGGGCAACGTCCTGTACAACGCCGAGAGAAATGGTAAGTCTGACCGGCGTGCCCAATGCCACGAGCGAGCCCGCGGAAGGGCTTTGGGTGATCACATGATCAAACGGAATGCTCGTGCTGAAGGTCTGGGTCGTGTTGCCGACCGCCAACCCATTCGCGGCAATGATGGAATCCGCGGTGGCGTGAAGCAGCGAAAGGACATCTGGTACGATTGCCATTTGAGGGGTCGGAAACGAACGCTTGCTCAGACTCATCGCCGATTGCGACGGCAGTATCGGCAGGAGGCGGAAGCGATAGGTGTACACGCTGTCGGAGTACATCGTAAACTCAGGGTGCGGGCGCATTCCCCAGCTGTTGTCCCCGCCGACCCCCATCTGATGATAGCTCAGGCGGAGGACAATGCCGCTGCTCAATGCGAGTTCGTACGGGTGTTTCTTGCTTTCCAGTTCCCATGGAGTGTATCGCAACGCATTGAACTCCATGAATGGCATGCCCACTGCGAGCAAGCCCGCGCCGGTATTGTCGGTCAAACTCATCCACTGGACGTCGGTTCGATTTCCGGTTTCCTGCGGTCTGATGTAGGAGACAAACATGCTGTCGATCGTCGTCGAGTGAACTCCGACATTCGAGCCCGTCTTCCTATCCCAGTAATTTTCGAACGGACCCCGACCGTACCAGGTCACGCGGCCAAAACCGGCCGGCACCATCGACAGCATTCCTATTTCAGGGATTTCCGGCAACTGTGCACTCCCCGGGACAAGGGTCGATGTCACGACGACGTTGCCGTCGCCATAGACATCATAGAGGACGCTGCCGGATGATTTTGTCGATGTGGGGTATTCAAAATTCACCGCGACTTGAACCTGCTTCGGTGAGAATACTCTCAATGTCACCCCGACGACGGTCCGGTTTCTGCTCGCAGTCTCCCACGTGCCGCAGCGGGATGGCATGCCGTCGCCATAATCACTGCTGTTGGGGGCTCTCCAAAAATTTGGGACGGGGCCCAGCTGCAGCAGCGCTTTCCCCTGATAGATGTACGAGAGGATCGTTCCCGTTGTCTTGCTGAAGACCAGGTGCAGATTGCTGTTGCCGACAACGATGCTATCCGGCCCTTCGATCGCGGTGAGTGCGGGAGTCAATGTCGTATCGATCATCGGCGGGGCCGGCGCCGTCACCGGAATTTCAAATTGCTCCGATGCAATTTCGTAACCGGCGTCCGCCCAGGCCTCGGCTTGTGCCAGCGTGAAACTCAGGTTCAGCCAATAATGGACGCCGGGGGCGGGTGTCAGAGCGCCGAGGGTGACGGTCATGGCCTTGCTCGTCATGGGCGGAATGTTGAGATCTCCTGCGGTGAACGAGCCGCCGTTGATCTGCGTACTGTCCGCCATGAGCTTCCATGCGCCGTGAAACGCGTTCACGTTGGTAAATCGATAGTAGTTTGTAAGCTGAAACTGGCCGTTCAGGAGGTTGAGCGGAGTGGCCTTGATGTTCTGGTAGACCTTCTTTACCTCAAAAATTTCCGGCTGAAGGGTCCTGTCGGCGCTGACGAGTCCGTTCGCGCAGAAGTCGGCGTCATTGGGGTGGTCTCCCCAATCGCCTCCATAGGAAAAACCGCCGAACGCATTCCTCAGCCCCTGGTCGACAAAATCCCAAATGAACGCGCCCTGAAGATTCGGATATTTTTGGATGACATCCCAGTATTGGTAGAGATCGCCTTCGCTGTTCCCCATCGCGTGCGCATATTCACACATGATGTAGGGTTTGCTGTTTCCCGAAGCGCCGTACGCCTCAACGGTCTCGACCGTGGGGTACATATTGCTCTCCATGTCGGCAACGGAGTTCTCCCCTTCATAGTGCACCAGGCGTGAAGGATCTCTCTGGTGTACCCAGTCGGCCATTGCCTGGAAGTTGCTTCCGCTGCCTGCCTCGTTGCCCAGCGACCAGATCACGACGCATGGACGGTTCTTGTCCCTCTCCACCATGCTTTTGACCCTGTCGAGACAATTCTGCGTCCATTCAGGCAGGCTCGCCGGGACGATGTCCCGGACGCCATGGGTTTCCAGGTTCGTTTCGTCGATAACGTAGATGCCGTACTTGTCACAAAGATCATACCACCGTGGGTCATTCGGATAGTGGCTTGTTCGCACAGCATTGATGTTAAACCGCTTCATGATCTGTATGTCCTGCACCAAGCGATCATAGCTCAGCGTTTTCCCATAGTCAGGATCGATTTCATGACGGTCCACCCCCTTGAAGAGGATCGGCACGCCGTTGATCTTCATCTGGCCGCCAATCAATTGAAATGATCGGAAACCCAGATCTGAGCTCTCCGTCTCAATGATGTTCCCCCCCTGATCCTTGAGAGCAAGAACGAGCGTGTAGAGATTCGGATGCTCGGCGGACCATTTCAGCGGGTTTCCCACCGTGGTGCTATTCGACAACTCGATCTCGTTCCCGGAGGTGAACGTCGCCGTTCCCAATGAGAGCGACGTCACCTGACTCCCGTCAGGGCCGATCACCGTTGCTGTCACAGAATAGCCGGTCGGAGCGGTTGGAGAGAAGTACTTGACGCTCGCCTTCACGTTGAGTGTGGCGCTCACGTAGCTTCCGTCGAGAACGGTTGTATAGCGGAAATCAGAGATGTGTGCGGTGGGCGTGGCGAATAAGCCCATCTCCCTCACGATACCGCTGAGGCGAATCATATCCTGATCTTCGAGCCAACTGCCGTCGGACCAACGGTACACTTCGACGGAGATGTTATTCGTGCCGCTGCGAAGAAACGGCGTGACGTCATAGTCCTTCGGCGTGAAGGTGTCCTCGCCGTACCCGACGTATGTTCCGTTCACCCAGACGTAGAACGCAGCCCCGATGCCTTGAAACTCGAGAAAGATCTCTCTCCCATTCCAACCGGCGGGAACAGTAAAATCCCTGCGATAGGCGCCTACAGGATTGTACACGGTGGGCGCGACAGGAGGAGCCGGGTTTTCGTATCCGGTCCAGGGGTACGTGATGTTGGTGTAGATAGGATAATCGTACCCCTGTGTCTGCCAGTTCCCCGGCACCTGAATGTTGCCCCACCCGCTGACGTCAGCGCCGTCGTGGAAGAACGACGTATCCCGCCCCGCGGGATTGGTGGCCAGGTGAAATTTCCATGTGCCGTCAAGGGAATAGTAATATGGTGATGCTGTCCTGTTGCCGAGTATTGCAGACGCCATATCGCCGTATGGTACCAGCGTTGCATGTGCAGGGAGACGGTTCACCTGGAACACATCGGGCTTATTATTCCATTCGTTGTTCGGCTGTGCATCGACCCTTGCCAGGCAGAGACAAAAAAGTCCGGCGGTAAGAAATATCAAAGGTGTTCTGCCTCTCGTTGGAATCATATCGTCAACTCCACCCTGGGACGTTTCCATTCTACTTCACCAGCACCATTTGTCTTGTCCGCGCAATTCCATCCGCCTGCAATCGGTAGAAATACACTCCGCTTGACAGGTGGGAGGCATCAAACGAGACATCATGAGTGCCGGCGGCAAGACTCTCGCCATCAACGAGTGCTGCGATCTCCCGACCCAACAAGTCGTACACCCGAAGTGTGACACGGCTCGTCCGTGGGAGCGTAAATGTAATCATGGTCCGCGGGTTAAACGGATTTGGGTAGTTCTGCAACAGCTCAAACCGCTGAGCAAGCCCTTCGACATCGCTTTCCCCCACAGACAAAGTGTTCTGACCGGGTTCAAGCAGCACAAATTCGACTGCCCGGGCCGGCGAGGGGATTCTGATCTGGTTTGTAATCGGATACGCCATCGCCGGAACATTTTCCAGGCTGTCAAGCGGGCCCCACGCTGCGCCGGTCGGACCAAAGCCGTTCACCGCGACAGCTTCAGGAAACTCGCCTGCGCCGACCCCGGTCAGGGTATAGACGTAATATCGACTCCCGACTCCCGTGTTTTGCGGCATGAGCCGCACAGTCAGGTTGATGGACGATTGGTTCATCAGCACGACTCCCACGTAACCATTACTGAAGGTCGTCGCCCAGCAGTGTATTTCGGTGCTCCCGGTGACGACCGAACTCAACATGTGGTCACCGGTGAATTGCTGCAAATAGTAGAGGTAATAGAAGTCCGGTCGGGGATTCCACTTGGGTATGGTCGTGGGGTTCCCGTCGAGGAAATAGAACATGCCGTCCTTGTCCCAATTGACAACCGGCCATCGGGCAGACATACCGAAACCAGTTCGCATCATCTCGCAGGACAGCATCACCGCCTGCATGCCGTTTGCAATGGAGACCTTGGCGGTATCCGGGCCGTTACAATTCCATTCGGTGAGGGCGACCGGTTTGGGCGAAGCATGTTTGCTGGCGATGTCCGATTGGATGAATGCAATATTGGCGTTGATCGTCATACGTGCACTCTCCACCTGGTTTCTCAGGGTGAGGTACCCGCCTCCGAAATAGTTGTGCATCACGTAGAAGTCTGCCGCGCCCCCCAATGCGCTGAATACCCCGGCGTTCCACGTGTGGTTGGCAACATCCCAGTCAGTGGTGCCGTCGAAATGCAGAATCTGGGCGCCGATGTAAATGGTAGCGCCGATTCCCGCGGCGGCAGCCCTCATGGAGTCGGCAAACACCTTGAAGTGCTGACCGTACAGTGCACCGGAAATGATCTGAGGCTGTCCATCCTTGTTCACGGTAGTATCAATCATCCATCCCGCTTCCCATGGCCCGCCGTTCTCATTGCCGATTTCCCAGAACTTGGTGCGGCCATGATCGGATCGCACCCAGTCGGCTGCATAGTGCGCCGCCCGTTCCGCCGGCTTCGCACCGAGGCCGTACCGGGCATATCCGTAGTTGACGGTGATCAATCCCTGAGAGCCCAGAGAATTTCGCAGGTCATAGTAACTTGCCGGATTGAGAGAGACGCCCGGGCCAAAATGAGGGCCAAGCGATACGGGCACGCCGCTGTTCTGGCCGTCGGGAATTGTGGCGGGCAAGTCGCCGGGATCCGTATTCCAGAAGAACACATCGGACCAGCTTCCTCCGGGATAACGGAGAAGCGTGGGGGAGAGCTTCTTGAGATGATCGACGAGGATGGGTGTGTTCACATTTTCCGGGACCCAGACTGCAACAGCATTCCCAAAAATATACTTTGAGACCTTGAGGAGAGTGTCGGCAGCGTCAATCTTCACGACAATATTGGGTGTTGCAGGTGTCTGGAGGGTGTCGATATACCGCGTAGGAACTATGGCCGCCTTGGGAGCATAATCCCAAAGGAAGCAGTTTGTGCTGTCTTGTCCAAGAGCGGGGAGTGCCACAACGAGGCATAGGGCGACAAGAACTGCACAACGATCGTTTTTCATCTCCACCGCTCTTCAGATTTAGCAACGTTTCAGTATCTGCTCCAGCTGCATTGTTACGCGAAACTTACCGCTTTCTGTGTTCGATGCAATGGAAAACCAGGTTCTCTTCTGTTACTTCTTCTGCGCAGGGCCGCCGGATCAAAGAACCACGGACATTTGTCCGTCATTGGAAGGACGACAAGGAAGCCGAGCAAACTCGCACCCAACAGTCGATGCCTGATGCCACCACGTACCACGAAACTATGAAACGTTTCATTTTGAGTCGGTGACACTTGTCACGCAGCCAGGGATATCCCGGAGTGGCGCGCTTGTCTCGCGTTGATGCACAGAGAGAGGTGTCGCTCGGGAAGACCCTCGGATCGACAATGTCAAAGTACGAATGACGAGGAGGCCAGGAGTAACGAGTAGGTATACAAAGATAATCAAAATTATGGAAACGTGCATCTTTGCAAGAAATAAATCTTCTGACGATCGGTGGGATCCGCCGTTCGTTCCCCGGAGGATTGCCCCCCGCTGGGCTCATCGTAGTTTGTACAGCGCATACGATAGTCCCGGCATCTCTATCGCGTAGTTTTCCTCATGGTTGGAGATCTTCAGCCTGTCTCCTGCCAGAAGTGTCATATTTTTCGCAGCCACATTCAGCGCAAACCTCGCCGATACGGCTTTCTCGCCGGGGTTGAACACGGCGAGGACCACGTCCTTGCCGGCGGCCCGGACGAAGATGAAAGGGTACGTATTGCTGTCGGCCAGGAGAGGCACAAATTCGGCGTACCCGGCCAATGATGGTTCATTCTTCCGCAATTGGATCAGTCGGCGTACGTAATTCAGCAATGAATTTGGATCGCGTTGCTGATTCTCCACTGTTGGCGCATCCGGCGATGAATCCACAGGCAGGTAGAGCTTGCTGGAATCTGCCGTGGAAAAGCCACGATTCTTGTCCGAGGACCACTGCATCGGCGTGCGGGCTCCCGCCCGCGGCTTGTATGCACCCTCCACGCAAGGGAGGTCCTCCAGTTGTCGCATTCCGATCTCGTTGCCATAATAGATGAAC
>Ga0182021_10001060_pt1 | contig 31192 bp, 38 predicted proteins | sample 612E3MmetaG_FD_120493 | JGI IMG/M metagenome (GOLD analysis project Ga0182021, IMG submission 120493) | Permafrost microbial communities from Stordalen Mire, Sweden - 612E3M metaG (Illumina Assembly) | ecosystem: Environmental > Terrestrial > Soil > Wetlands > Permafrost | place: Sweden... | reverse complement strand
GCCACAGCCGCCACGGCCGCGACCATCTGAATCGGTGTGGTGGCGATGCCCTGCCCAAACGAATTGGAAGCCAGAATCGCTTCCGACCAACGATCGGGGTTTTTGTCGCGCGTGATCACCAGACCGGCCGCTTCGTGTTGTAGATCGATCCCGGTGGGTTTGCCCAGGCCGAAGGCGCGCATGTACTTATAGAACTGCTGCTGCCCCATACGCATGGCCAACGTCGACGCGCCCACGTTCAATGACTTGGCCAGCAAGCCGGTCATATCAGTCGGGCCGTGACCCGCGCGATCCCAGTTCCAGATCAACTGCCCGCCCACTTCGATGTTGGCCGTGTCGTTGTAGACCGTGTCAGGTTTTACCGTATTTGAATCCAGGGCGGCCGCCATCGTCAGGATTTTGAAGATCGAACCCGGCTCGAAGTTGTCGCTAACGGCCGGATTGACAAACGCATCAAGACCGTCTTTGTTGGCAATCGCCGCATACTGGTTGGGATCGTAGTTGGGTGAAGACGCCATCGCCAGAATTTCGCCATTGCGCGGATTCGCCACGATGATAGAGCCTGACGACGCGCCCGTGTTGTGCAAAGCGCGCGCCAGTTCTTCTTCCGTGATCGCCTGCGCATTCCGATCGATGGTCAGCACCAGATCGGCCCCCGGCGCTAGCGTGCCATCTTTTTGCAGCGTCGGCGTCAGCACATCGTTGTACCAGCCTTCCACACCATACAAGCCGACGCGGTTTTCGTTCACAAAACCCAGCACGTGCGCGGCCAGTGAACCTTCGGTATAGGCACGTTTCCAAAATGGATACGCCGTGAAGCCCCACACATCTTTAGCGCGCACCAGACTGCCTTTGTCATAGGGCAAATCCTTGATCAACTGGAGATGCTTAATCTTGGGCTGGTCTTTGAGGGCCAGAATGTCATCCGCTTTAAGACCCAGTGCGGGCGCGAGATCTTTGTTAAACTGATCGTAGTTTGCGCCGTTGCGGTCATAGGCCAGTTCGAAGTGCGCCTCGTCACCTGTCAATAGATAGCCGTTGCGATCGTAAATGCGGCCACGCGGCGCCGGTTCCACAGACAGCAATTCCGGCACATCGCGGGTCGAATCGATGTGCTGCACCACCTGGAGGCGGATCAACTGCACGCCGACCAGTGCGGCTATCACCAGCACGATAGCGAGAAAGACATTGAAACGGCTGCGAAACGAATCCATGATCGACCTCACAAGCGAAACCCTCGCCCTACTTCGGCTGCGCCTTCGGCGCATAGATACTCTCAATCGACGGCGAATCATCTTGTGGCAGATACGGCACCGCCACATACAGCACGTTTTCGGTCAGCACGAAACCTAATGCGGTCGCACGCTGTTGCAGCTGGGCGCGCGTCGAGCTGACACTGATCTTCAGCGCCAGGTCGGCGTTTTCACGCTGCAAGTCGGCTAGCTCTTCGCGGAACAGCTGCACCTGCCGCGTGCTGGTTACAATCTGGCTGGACTGCACCAGATACAACGTGGCGACCATCACCCCTAGCGCAATCAACAAGGCCATTTGCGATACGCGCCGCGCCGACCAGTGCTGGCGCTTGAGGCCCTGATTGATCCACGCGGCCAACCGTTGATTCGCACTTTTGTTTTTAGGATGTGCTGGCATGATCAGATCTTCTCCGCAATCCGCAGCTTGGCGCTGCGCGCCCGCGGATTGCTCAACACTTCGGCCTCAGACGCCACGATGGGTTTGCGTGTGATCAAACGCAAAGTTGCCGATCGATACACCAGCCCCGGTGGATCGTCCGGCTGAGCCACGTGCTCTTGCGCCGCCGCGCGAAAATATTCTTTGACGATGCGATCTTCCAACGAGTGGAACGAAATGATCGCCATCCGCCCGCCGCTGTGCAGCAGCTCGGTCGCTTGCGGCAGCGCACTCATGAGCGCACCCAATTCATCATTGACCGCGATGCGCAGAGCCTGGAACGTCAACGTCGCCGGATGTATGCGTCCGCGCCGCCCGATGGCTTGCTCGATGACGGCGGCCAGCTGATCGGCCGAGTGGATCGGTCGGGCGGCCACAATCGCTCGCGCGATTTTCCGGCTCGCCGGTTCTTCGCCATACTGATAGATCAACTCGGCTAATTCATCCGCGTCGAGCGTGTTGATCAGATCGGCTGCTGAGGAGCCGCGCGTCGGATCGAAGCGCATATCCAGCGGCCCGCCCGTGATGAAGCCAAAACCCCGATCGGCGTCACCCAGCTGATCGGACGACAACCCCAGATCGAGCACGAGGCCATCGACCTGATCGAAATGCTGGGCGCACGCCACCTCGCCCAGCTGTGAAAAGTTCGCGTTCACCAATTTGACGCGCGCACCAAACGAACGTAGTCGGATGGCGGCTCGTTCGATTGCCGCCGGGTCGGCATCGAGGCCCAACAGTTCCACGTCGGGCGCGCTGGCCAGAATCGCTTCGCTGTGACCGCCGCCGCCCACCGTGCCATCGATGTAACGCCCGCCCGGTTTGATGTTCAGGTTATCGAGCGTTTCATTCAATAAGACCGGGACGTGCTGCGTCGTCGCCGCACCTGAAAGTGCGGACGCATATGAATAGGTGGGCAACGTGAAGAGCGAGGCGAACGACAGGCCAAACGTTAGATACCCAGCTGGGTCCACTGCTCGACGTTGACGGCTGAATCGATATTGGCGCGAATACCGTTCCATGCTTCAGGCGACCAGATTTCCATGTGGGTGTTGAGGCCGGCCACGACGACGTTGCCATTCAGTCCGGCGTAATCACGCAGATACTGCGGCAGTAACACGCGGCCTTGCTTGTCTAGATCGGCGTCGGTAGCACCCGAAAAAAGCAAGCGGCGAAAATCGCGCGCTTGCGTATCGGTGAGCGGCAGCGCACTCACCTTATCGGATAGCTTCTTCCATTCATCCATGGGGAAAACGAACAAGCACTTGTCGAGGCCGCGCGTCACCACCACGCCCGAAGCAAGTTCGGCGCGATACTTGGCAGGCAATGTTAAGCGGCCTTTGTCATCAATGGTGTGAGCGTATTCGCCTAAGAACATGTGTTCTACACTCCCCACTTCAGGTTGGTTTTTGTTGAAAAGAGGGCGACGTTTTCCCACTTCGCCCCACTTTTCCCCACTAACAGGGTTAGTATACACCATTTTTTGCTCTGGTGTCTACTAGCAATCTAAAATTTTAAGGTTGGTGGGAGAGTCAAACTTGAGGGAGGATGGAGAGGGAGTGCATCCAGAATGAGGGATAGAGAGATGGAGGGATGGAGTCAAACAAGAATCCCACCGAGTACACATACTCTGGCGGGACTCTGGCGTCAAAGAGATCGATAAGCCGAATTCTGTTCCCTTGAGGGTGTCCCCTTCGGGGTGGCGATCATTTATCTGGGCCGTTGATCGCTCAATGGCTCGTGCGGCCTACCCGCGAGACTGGCGACGAGCAGTCGCTGTGTTCTTCCGAGGAAGAGCCGCTCGCATGCTTGGCCTTGCTCCCGCTGGGGGTTACCTGGCCGGACACATTGCTGTGCCGCCGGTGAGCTCTTACCTCACCTTTTCACCGTGACTCCCAGACCCAAAGGGTTTCAGAAACCCTTTGGGTCTAAAAGCTGTCTGTTTCTGTGGCCCTGCTCCGCGCGTCACCGCGCCCGGACGTTATCCGGCAGCGTGCTCTATGGAGTTCGGACTTTCCTCAGACGGATCAAAGTCCGCCCGCGATCACCTCGATCTCTTTGACGCGATCATAGTAGCACTCACGATACTTCACGTCAAGCCGATCGCTTGCACTTAAGACCTTGTGGCAACACTCCCAGTTGTGCTACAGTCAAAGACAGGCATGAGTGCCATACAAAATGATGGTCACAGCAGGCAGTACCTTAGCAGCGCTAATGAGGAGGGTCCATGCGCTCAACCCACTTGAAGTGGCTAATCTACATTGCAATCCTAGTGATCATTGGAGTTGCACAGGCCGCCTGTGCATCACCACCCAACATCACATCCACATCTGCTCCGTCACGCACGTTTACGGCGACTGATCTGCTTCTTCGAGCAAACCTTCTACCCGATGGCTGGCAGGCTCAAGGCGGACCAAGCGAATATCCGGCACATACTATAGGGATTCGGAAGGCCCTGAGCGGAAGTGAAATCGACTTTATCAGATTTGGGTCATCGGGGGTGCAGGCAACTGTCAATCAAATGATAGTGCCGTTTCGCAATACACAAGATGCAGCTGAAGGTTATCAGGCTCATGACTATACTCACGATACGGTGGGGCCCTATGCCGTCACTTGGAAACCCGTAATCAGCTTCACTTATCAGAGTCCGTTAGCCAATCAATTTAGAGTCGTTTGTGGGAGCGTGCGCAACATCCACGGTGGCTCACTATGTACAATAGAAGGACAATACGAAAAATTTCTGTCGATGACCGATTACAGCAGTGATTATGGTTCAGAGGATTTCCAACGAACTGTGGATGATCTAGAAATCATCGCCCGAGCAATTGATGCTCACATGGCTCGTTATCTTGAAAAAGACAAGTGAGAATATGGGTGGCGTTCTTTGAACGAGTAAAGGTTTCATTTATACGGGTGAGCAACCATCATTAATTCAATGCCACAAGCGCGCTAGGCAACGTCAGACCTGTAATCCACGCCCGTACGGTCTGCGTGAACAGATCAGGCAATTGCATACTCCAGTTGTGGATCGCGTCAGAGACGACGTAGCCTTGCGCACTCGGCATCACGGCGAGGAGATCGCGCACGGATTGCTGCATGATCTTCAGTTCTTTCTCGCCGACGAGGATGAGCGTGGGGACGGTGACAGCTTGTAGATTAGCAGGCACGTGATTGTTGCCGTTCGCTAGGGTCATGCGCACAAAGCCGTCGATCGTCAACGAGGCGGTATCTTTGCGGAAGTCCTCGAAATATTCTGCGGGCACGCCCAGGCCTTGCATGTTCCACTTCACCAGCCACGTCGCATTGCGAAACGGCCAGTACAGCTTGGCCATGAGGTTGGCGGTACCGATGCCGGGCAGCGGACGCATCAACGGGCCGCTGGCAATGGCGCGATCGATCAACTCCGGCGTCTGGCTCAACAACTCGATCGCGGTCTGCGCGCCCAACGACAAGCCGACGACGTGGGCGCGTCCGCTGTGCGCCCGGGTGCGGATCAGCTCTGCCACTTGCGCCGCCGCGTTTTGCAACGTCATCGGTGTGACGTCGATGCTGTGGCCATGCTCGGGCAGATCGGGGACGAGCAGATGATACTCATCCTTCAATTGCGCGATCTGCGGCCTCCACATCCAACCGCCCACTCCGCCACCGTGCAAGAAAACGATCGTGGGCGCAGTCGCGGGGCCAAGCTCTTGTGTGTAGAGTGTCATGCCAACCTCCGGCCAAAGTATAGCACGAAGCAAGATGCAGGATGCAAGAAGCAAGACGCGAAGGCGGTGCTTACATTTTACGCACCACGCACTACGCACCACGTTTTACGTGTTATACTTCCAACGAACTTCATCAGGAGGAGGCCACCATGCTTCAAGATCAAACATTTGCTTTTATCGGTTCCGGCGCGATGGGTGAGGCGATGATCAAAGGACTGATCACGCAAGCGAATTTGCCACCGCAGCAGATCACTGCCAGCGATCCGCGCGAAGAACGCGGCCAGGAATTGCAGACCAAGTACGGCGTCCGCCCGACGACCGATAACCTGGTCGCCATCAACGGGGCCAAGATCGTCGTGTTGTCGGTGAAGCCGCAAGTGCTGCACGGTGTGATGACGCAGCTGGCCGGTCACATCGCGCCCGAGGCGCTCGTGTTGTCGATCGTGGCCGGGGCGCGCACCGAGGCGATTACGAATGTCTTGCTACATCGAGCCGTCGTGCGTTCCATGCCCAATACGCCCGCGCAGATCGGCCTGGGCATGACCGTATGGACCGGCCCCGAATCGTTGAGCCAGGTGCATCACGATCAGGCCAAAGCCGTGTTCAGTTCGATCGGCGAAGAGGTCTTTGTGAACGACGAGCGTTACCTCGACATGGCGACGGCACTGAGCGGCACCGGCCCGGCGTATGTCTTCCTCTTCATGGAAGCGCTGGTCGATGCCGGTGTGCACATGGGCTTCAGCCGTGACATTGCGGAAAAACTGGTGTATCAAACCGTGCGGGGCAGTGTCGAATATGCGCGGCAAGGTGGACGGCATTTGGCGACGCTGCGGAATCAAGTCACTTCGCCGGGTGGCACCAGCGCCGAGGCGTTGTATCAGATCGAGAAGGGCGGCCTGCGCACGGTGATGTCGCGCGCAGTGTGGGCGGCGTATCAAAAATCGCGACGTTTGGGTCGCGGCGTAGAAGAAGACTGATCAATGATCAATGATTAATGGATGCGACTGGAGTCGAGGCTTTAGCCGGAGATGTGGTTTTCGCTCACACCGGCTGAAGCCTCGACTCCATAAGTTATCACTGAACAACGTGCAATGACTGGCGAAGAAGTGATTCCGAATTCCACACTCCGCATTCAATGCGGCGCATCGTTAGCATTGCGATGATCACGTGCGTGGTGCACGATGTCGCCATGCGCATGGTGTATCCGTTTTTGCCAGACATCGCGGCCGGATTGGGTATCTCTATCGAGCAGCTGGGGGATTGACCGCGCCCGCGTTCGGCGCGTGGTCCGATCGGGTGGGGCACCGCCGGTGATTCTCAGCCTCGGCCTGCTCATCAACGGAGTCGCCATTGGCCTCAGCTTAGCCTCGAGCGGGACGGAGAGACAGAGAGATTGAGGGAAGGAGAGAAACCTTCGCGCCTGATCCCCGATGACGGATTAACCGATCCCCGATCTCTGAATTCCTTTGTGAACCTCTGGACAAAACCACCTGATTCAGGTATCATAACTTTAACGGGCGACCCACACCATTTGTGGGTCGTTGTCATGTATCACCTCGTCTTTTTATTGCGCGGATTTAGCCAGGTCTGACGCAAATGGCAACAGAAAAATACAACCAGTTTGACCGTTGAAAGTCCAGGGGCTTCATTAAAGCTATTGGCTTGCCCTATGACTTCTGGTATACTCTTGAACGAACCGCACTCTTAAAAACCACTACCCGGTGAGGAGGCTAGATGGCTGCTGAAATTGAGTCTTTGATCAAGGATTTGACCTCGCAAATCAACGCGTTCAAGCCGCAAGTTGAAGCGGTGGATGTGGGTGAAGTGCTCGAGGTCGGCGACGGCATTGCGCGCGTAAGCGGCCTGACCAGCGTGCAATCGAACGAATTGGTCGAGTTTGCGAACGGCGCACTGGGCATCGCATTTAACCTGGAAGAAGAGCGCGTGGGCGTGATCATCTTGGGTGAGTACGCCGATATTGAAGAAGGCCAACTGGTGCGCCGCACGCAGCGCATTGCCTCTATTCCCGTCGGCGATGCGCTGCTAGGCCGCGTGGTCGATCCGCTGGGCCGCCCGTTGGACGACAAAGGCCCGATCGCCACGAACAAGTTCCGCAACATCGAACGCATCGCGCCGGGCGTGATCGAGCGCAGCAACGTCAATCGCCCCGTGCAGACCGGCATCAAGCCGATCGACGCGATGATCCCGATCGGGCGCGGGCAGCGCGAATTGATCATCGGCGACCGGCAGACCGGCAAGACCGCGATCTGCCTCGACACGATCATCAACCAGAAGGGTCAAGACCTCGTCTGCATTTACGTGGCGATCGGCCAGAAGCGATCGGCCATTGCCCGCCTGGTGTCCATCCTCGAGAAATTCGGCGCGCTGGAATACACGATCATCGTCATTGCGTCTGCGTCTGAGTCCGCTTCGTTGCAGTACATCGCCCCCTACGCGGGCTGCGCCATCGGCGAAGAAGTGATGGAGACCGGTGTGACGATTGGCGGCAAGTTGGTCAAAGACGCGCTGGTCGTGTATGACGATCTCAGCAAGCACGCGTGGGCCTATCGCCAGGTGTCGCTGCTCATGCGCCGTCCCCCGGCCCGCGAAGCGTATCCGGGCGACGTGTTCTATCTGCACTCACGTTTGCTCGAACGCGCGGCGCAATTGTCGAAGGCGCGCGGCGGCGGTTCACTCACCGCTTTGCCTATCATAGAGACCCTACTCGGTGACGTATCGGCCTACATTCCCACCAACGTTATTTCGATCACCGACGGCCAGATCTATCTTGAATCCGATTTGTTCAATGCCGGCATTCGGCCCGCGATGAACGTCGGTATTTCGGTGTCGCGCGTGGGTGGTGATGCGCAGACCAAAGCGATGAAGCAAGTGGCCGGCCGCTTGAAGGGCGATATGGCGCAGTACCGCGATCTGGCGGCGTTCGCCGCCTTTGGTTCCGATCTGGATGCGACGACCCGCCGCCAACTCGATCGGGGTCAGCGCCTCACGGAAATCCTCAAGCAGCCGCAATACGCGCCCATTCCGCTGGCGAATCAAGTCGTGACGATTTTCGCTGCGACTAACGGTTACGCCGACGCGGTACCGACGGGTCGCATGCGCGATTGGGAAGTGGCGCTCGCTAAGTACATCAGCACGCAGTATCCGGGCATCCTGCAAGCCATCGACGCGGACAAAAAGATTTCCGACGAGACGCAGACCACGCTTAAAGCCGCGTGCGAAGAGTTCAAGAAGTCGTGGAGTTAGTCACGTAGTCGTTTAGTCACGTAGTCTTGTAGTCAAATGACTATGAGACTATCAGACTATCAGACTATCAGACTAAAGGGACTAACCGATGGCAACCGTACGAGAAATCGAACGCCGAATTCGCAGTGTCAAGAACATCGCGCAGGTCACACGCGCGCTGGAAGCGGTGTCGGCCTCCAAAGTGCGCAAAGCACAGAACGCGGTGCAGAACACACGCCCTTACTCACAGGAAGCGTGGCGCGTCCTGACCGACTTGTCGAAGCAGGCCGGGGCCGGACCGAATCTCCATCCGCTACTCACCAGCCGCCCGGTGAAGTCGATCGACCTGATCGTCATTACCAGCGATCGGGGCTTGTGCGGCGCGTTCAACTACAACGTGATTCGCGTGGCGCTGGAGTTTGTGAAGAAGCAATCCGTGCCGATCAACATCATCAGCGTGGGCCGCAAGGGCCGCGAGTTGTTGTATCGCGCCGGGCAGACGATCATCGCAGAGTTCAGCAATCTACCCGCGGCGCCATCGTTGTTAGACGTCAGCCCGATCGGCCGTACCGCCGTCGACGATTTTCTTGGCGGACGCTCGGATGCCGTGTACGTCGCTTACACCGACTTCGTCAACACGCTCAGCCAGAAGGCGCACGTACGGCCCTTGCTGCCGTTGAGTCTGGGGGCCTCAGAAGAAACGATCGCGAGTAATGCGGTGGGCGGCATCGAGCCAAGCCGATCGGCCCCCTACGTTTATCTGTACGAACCCAGCATCAATGCCATTCTCGATAATTTGGTGCCGCGCTTCACCGAGCTGCAAGTGTATCAGGCCATTCTCGAATCGCTGGCCAGCGAGCACAGCGCGCGCATGGTGGCGATGCGCAATGCCACCGACAACGCCAAAGCGCTGGTCGATAACCTGACGCTGGTGCGCAACAAGGCCCGCCAAGCGGCTATCACGGGCGAACTGCTCGACATCGCCGGCGGCGCGGAAGCGTTAAAGCAGGCGCGGTAAGCGGTCAGAGCAGGAGAAGCAATATGTATGCTGTGGAGTTTCAAGCGAAAGTCAAAAATGGAACTATTGAGATTCCGGCTCAATACCGCGACAGGATCAAGCAGATGGTCAGAGTTATCGTGTTGGCGGAGGCCGACGAGAGGACCAGCAATCTAATCGATCAACTGCTAGAGAATCCTCTGCGCGTCAAGGACTTCAAGCCACTTACACGGGATGAAATGTATGCCCGAAGTTAAGGAAGCCAAACCTCGCTTTGTTGATACCAATATTTGGCTTTATGCTTTTATTGAGTCTGGCCATACTGCACAGCGCCAAATTGCCAAAACCGTCGTTAGTCAGTCAGAGATTGTAGTTAGCGTTCAAGTCATCAATGAAACGTGTGTTAACCTGCTCAAAAAGGCGGCAACGCCAGAAGCGACTATTCGACAGCTGGTGACGAGTTTCTACGACAAGTACACGGTCATTGACTTTGATCTGAATGTACTGCTGACGGCATCGGAATTGCGCGAAAGGTACAGCTATCGTTTTGGGACAGCGTAATTGTCGCCAGTGCGTTACGCGCCGGATGTGATGTCCTCTATACGGAAGATATGCAGCATGGCTTGCAGGTAGGAGATAGTTTAACTATCGTCGATCCGTTTAGGTCATGACGCTATTTGTAGTCCGTTGGAAATCGCTGGCAACGCGGAAGCGTTGAAGCAGGCGCAGTAGGGTCATATCAAGGCACGAGAGCAAAGCGGAGGCAGTCATGACTACGACGATCGAATCACACACGACGCGGGTCAGTCTGGACGAGATCAAGCAAGACTTGTCCACTTATCTTCAACGTGCGCAGGCGGGTGAAATCTTTGTAGTGACGACAGCCGGCAAACCACTGGCCGAAATTCGGCCAGTAGCAACGCCGGGGCCATACTTCCGTCCTTTCGGGTTGGCCGCCGGTCAATTCACCGTGCCAGATGATTTTGATGCACCGCTGCCAGAGCAGATCTTTCGAGAATTTGAAGAATCATGAAGTTGCTGCTGGACACTCACGTTTTTGTGGTTCATCAACGGGGACAAGCGTCTGCCCGATGGGATACGAGATAGTATCGGATGCTAATCTGTCAGGCGTTAGCTCATGGTCTTGTTCTAGTCACTGTTGATGAAATGATAGCCGGCTATTCGGTTCCGGTCTTAAGCCTGCCGTAAGCAGTCCGCGGCGCGGAAGCGTTGAAGCAGGGAAGATAAGCACGTCTTCCAGAAACGAGAATTTCGCCAGTGGTCAATTGGTCGCGCTTCACCCCAACTGACTTCGAATATGATTTTGAGCACGACGAACTGGCGGCGCATCATGTGACTTTTGAAGAAGCGATTGAGTGCTTCTTCTCGGATTTTGAAGTCAGGCGGAACAAATCGTATAGTGACAGGTATCAGCTGATAGGAAGCGCCCTGAGCGGGCGTCGACTCAAGATCATTTTTCAACTCAAGTCGGGAACTGTCGTCCGTATTATCACGGGCTGGGACCTATGAGCACAAAGACGAAAAGCAAAAAGAAATTGTCCGAGCAAACTATTGATCAGATTGTGATCGCACAGGCTGACGATGATGCAGCGTGGGAAAAGCCAGTACGTGTGCGCCGTACCAAGCCAGCGTCACTCTCTATTCCGCCAGACCTTGCAGCCCGCGCCGCCTTTCTCGCGCGATTACACCGAACCCGCAACGTTGAGGAATGGCTGACGCACGTTATTCAAGAGCGAGTCGAGTTGGAAGAAGCTGCCTTTGCAGGCGCTAAGCAGGATTTGGCGGCAAAAGCAAGCTAATCACGATTCTGAAGTATTTTCTTCGAACCAAACACGCATCACACGCGGAGGAATTCAATGCCAAAGGAAGGTAAAGTCGTACAGGTTCTGGGGGGTGTCGTCGACGTGCAGTTCCCGCCGGATCATCTGCCCAATATTTACGATGCGCTCGAAATTGCGCGTGACGGCCAGGAGCCGCTGGTGCTGGAAGTGCAGCAGCACATGGGACACGATCGCGTGCGCTGCGTGGCGATGGACACCACCGACGGCTTGAGCCGTGGTGTGGCCGTCGTCAACACCGAAGCCGCGATCAGTGTGCCGGTCGGGCCGGTCACCCTGGGCCGCATCTTCAACGCGTTGGGCCGCCCGGTCGATAACAAGGGCGCGGCGAAGTCGGAGATCAAATATCCAATTCACCGTCTGGCCCCGGCCTTCGATGAGCAAACGACCCGCACCGAAGTCTTCGAGACCGGCATCAAGGTCATCGATCTGGTCGCGCCGTTTACGAAGGGCGGCAAGACGGGCGTGTTCGGCGGCGCGGGCGTGGGCAAGACCGTCATCATCACCGAATTGATTCGCTCGATCGCGGCGGAGCACGGTGGGTATTCCGTGTTCGCGGGTGTGGGCGAGCGCACGCGCGAGGGCACCGCGCTGTACGGCGAAATGACCGAAGCGGGCGTCATGGAAAAGACCGTGATGGTCTTCGGGCAGATGAATGAACCATCGGGGGTGCGCCTGCGCGTGGCTTTGACGGGCCTCACCATGGCCGAATACTTCCGTGATGAAGGCCGCGACGTGCTGTTGTTCATCGATAACATCTTCCGCTTCTCGATGAGCGGCTCGGAAGTGTCGGCGCTGCTCGGGCGGTTGCCGAGTGCGGTCGGGTATCAACCCACTTTATCGAATGAGATGGGCGAATTGCAGGAACGCATCACCTCGACGAAGAAGGGCTCGATCACGTCGATGCAGGCGGTATACGTGCCCGCCGACGATTATTCCGATCCGGCCCCGGTGGCGACCTTCGCCCACCTCGATGCGACCATCGCCCTCGATCGCGCGATCGCGGCCCGCGCGTTGTTCCCCGCGGTCGATCCGCTGGTGTCCACGTCGCGCATTCTCGATCCGAACATTGTCGGCGAGGATCACTACAACGTGGCGCGCGAAGTACAGCGGGTGCTACAGCGCTACAAGGATTTGCAGGACATCATCGCCATTTTGGGCGTGGAAGAACTATCGGAAGACGACAAGCTGCTGGTGGGGCGCGCTCGCAAGATCGAGCGTTTCCTCTCGCAGCCGTTCTTCACCGCCGCGCAGTTCACCGGTCGTGAAGGCCGCTACGTATCCCTGCGCGAAACGGTGCGCGGCTTCCGCGAAATCCTGGAAGGCAAGCACGATGATCTGCCGGAGCAAGCGTTCTACATGGTCGGCACGATCGACGAAGCCGTGGAAGTCGGCGAGCGTATGAAGCGCGAGGGTTAACATGGCAACGCTCCATTTGGAGATCGTCACGCAAGAAAAGCGGTTGTTCTCCGGCGATGTGGATATGGTCGTCGCGCCGGGCGGTGAAGGCGAGCTGGGCATCCTGCCACATCACGCGCCGTTGTTGACGACGTTGAAGGAAGGTGCGCTGCGCGTGAAGCAAGGCGGCGGCGAGGAATACTTCAGCATCGGCGGCGGGTTCATGGAAGTACAGCCCGATCACGTCATCGTGCTGGCCGATGCCGCCGAAAAGGCCGACGACATCGATATCGCCCGCGCGGAAGAAGCGCGCCGCCGCGCCGAGCAGCTGCTGAAAGATCGCCCGGCGGGTGTGGATCTGGAATCCACGCTGGCCTCGCTGCGCCGCGCACAGATTCGCCTGACGGTGGCGCAGAAGCGCGGGCGCCACGCGGCCTTGCCGGATATGCGGCGCGAACCATAACTCGCGGCGAGAGTAGTAACTTGGTAGTTAGGGTTGAACTGGTAGTACGCGAATTGAACATCCTGAGCAAGGCCCACAGGCCATGCTCAGGATGTTTTATGAGTGGATTACGCACAATTTTGAATTATCAGGTAAAATGACACGCGGTTTAATCACCAGCAGAGCGACGCAATTCGCCCTGCTGCAAGGATTGCTGAATGCTTCAAAAAGAAATAGGAATCGACCTCGGCACCGTCAACGTGCTGGTTTACGTGCGCGGAGCCGGGATCGTGCTACAAGAACCGTCGGTGGTAGCACTGACGGTCAATGAAAGCCGCATCGTGGCGGTGGGCGAAGAAGCCAAATCGATGCTGGGCCGCACGCCGGATGCCATCGAAGTGGTGCGCCCCATGCGCGATGGCGTCATCGCCGATTATCAGATCACCGAAGCGATGCTGCGTTACTTCATCAAAAAGGCGACCGGCGGCGTGCGTATGTTCAAGCCGAAGGTGATGATCAGCGTGCCGTTCGGCGTGACGAGCGTGGAGAGCCGTGCGGTGCACGAAGCGGCTGTCGCCGCAGGCGGCGCGACGCGCGATGTGCACTTGATCCCGGAACCGATCGCCGCTGCGTTCGGCGCGGGCATGCCCGTCAACACCCCCACCGGCAACATGGTGCTCGATCTGGGCGGCGGCACGACCGAGGCCGCCGTGGTCTCGATGAATGGTATCGTCGTGGCGAACTCCGTGCGCGTGGGTGGCGTGCGCATGGACGAAGCGATCGTGGCGTACATCCGCAAGAAGTACAGCCTCGCCATCGGTGAGCCTACCGCCGAAGAGATCAAGTTCCGCTTGGGTGCGGCGATTCCGCTGGAAGAAGAAATCGAGATGGAGATTCAGGGCCGCGATCAAGTGGCAGGCCTGCCGCGCACCATCCGCATTCGCTCGACCGAGATCACCGAAGCGCTGCAAGAACCCCTCTCGGCCATCGTGGGTGTGGTGAAGAGCGTGCTGGAAAAGACTCCGCCCGAACTCGCGTCGGACATCATCGATCGCGGCATGGCACTGGTCGGCGGTGGCGCCCTGCTCCGCCGGATCGATCAGCTGATCACGAAGGAAACGGGCGTGGCCGCGTATGTGGCCGAAGCGCCGATGGCGTGTGTGGCGATGGGCGCGGGCAAGGCGCTGGAGAATTACGCGATTATCCGGCGGAGTATCGGCGGGTTGTAACTGAAGAGTGAAGAGTGAAACCGAGCGTCCTCAGGTGAGGGCGCTCGGTTTTATTTGGGCGGAGATGTTCTGGCAAAAACTCGTCAGGCCACACTGCGCTCTACTGACCCGCACCTGAAGGCGGCACACTCTGCAAAACCTTCACTTCACGGTTGATGCGCTTGGCTATTTTTGCCTCTGTCGTTTCAAGGTCGTAGCGGGCCTGCATCCGCAGCCACACGGCCGCACTCGTGCCAAAATAACGCGCCAGCCGCAGCGCAGTATCGGCCGTGATCGAACGCTGACCGCGCACGATCTGACTAACCCGCAGCGCCGGCACGCCAATATCCTTTGCCACACGATACTGACTCAAGCCAAGCGGCTTCATGAAATCTTCCAGCAACACTTCGCCGGGATGAACCGGAGGAAGTTTATCCATGGCTTACCTCACTTAGTGATAATCCACAATCTCTACGTCTTGCGCTTTGCCCTGCTCCCAGCGGAAACAGATACGATATTGGTCGTTGATGCGAATGCTGTATTGGCCTTCGCGATCTCCGTGCAATGCCTCAAGCCGATTACCGGGCGGTGCCAATAGATCGCGCAAGTCCTCGGCATCGTCCAGATAGATCAGTTTGCGGCGAGCCGTTTTCTGGATAGTCACAGGGAGTTTCCTTAAAACGGTACCCGCGAAGATTTTCTCTGCTTCGGCATCAGCAAAAGACTCAATCATGGTCTTATAGTATCACGCAACGATACTACCGTCAAGGAGCGTACACTTTCAAGAAAACGAGCGTGCCGGTCTACGTGGCCGAAGCGCCGATGGCGTGCGTGGCGATGGATGCCGGCAAGGCGCTGGAGAATTACGCGATCATTCGCCGGAGTATTGGCGGGTTGTAATTGACGAGTGAAAAGTGAAGAGTGAAACCGAGCGTCCTCAGTTGAGGGCGCTCGTGTCGTTTGTGCTGTTGGGAAGGTTGTCTCCACTCATCAGTGCAGCGCGATCACTGATTGGAATTCTGCTTCTCTTCGTAGAGTTCTCCTTTGCTTCAACTTCATGGGTATGCGGTGCGCCCCAAAATTCCGCCAGGGGTGGACCGTCTTTTCGACGCTTCTCTCGAAAAAGGAAGTTCCAAATTTCGTAAGGCCACACCTGTCGCCCGATTCGATAGTACCAACGCAGGGCAGCGCGGATCGAGCGGTCGGGATGGGCTAACACACGCTTGAGAGAACGCGGACGCAGCTGCATGACGGCTTCGATCAGTTTGACCCAGAGCAACACCTGCCCGGGCGGCAGACTGCGCGTCGCAAGCACCTGATGTTTATAGTCCCATTTCCGCTGGTCGGTCTGAACGACCTGTCTTTCAGCGGCCAAATGGAAATACGGCGTCCAACGGTGCGGCGTCACGTACAACAGCTGAATCTGATCGGGATCGTAGGAGAGAAGCTGCTTGAGCCCATGCACGTAATCACGATAAGTCTCTTCCTCAAATCCGACCACGTAGGTTGCCATCGAGAGAATATCGTGTTGACGCAAAAGCCGTATGGCTTCGCGATCGGTCGTGGGGGCGCCACCTTTGTGGATCTGGCGCAAAGTTTCCTCATCATAGTTCTCTATACCCAACAGAAACCGGGCCACACCGGCTTGCTTGTACAGGTGCAGGAGGTCGGCGTCACGAACGATGTCATCGGCCCGCGTTGAGCCCACTAACGTCAGCGGAACATTCTCGGCAATGAGGGCCTCCAGAAAAGCACGCCAGACTTGTCGCGATGAAGTTGGATTTTCATCGGCGAAGTTGATCACTTCAACGCCGTGTTCCCGATAGAGCCTCGCCAGTTCTGCGGCAAACTTCTGCGGGTCGCGGTGCCGCCATTGCTTCCAAAAATCGCGCTGACCGCAATAGTTACAGACATGCGGGCAACCACGAGAGAATTGAACGACGACCGCACGGCGATCGCCCCAATAGCTGTACCGGCTGTGATCGATGAGTTCCCATCCCACACGACAGGCATCAAGCTCGCGGATCAATGGCGCAGGGGGTGTAGCACACGGCACACCTTGTTTTCGATAGGCAATGCCGGGAATCGTCTCAAGCGAGACGCCTGCCTGCAAAGCCTGAATAAGGCGCGGCGTCGTTTCTTCACCTTCACCACGCACGATAAGATCGATCTGCGGTTCCTCAAGCAGAACTTCTCGCCAGTGATAGGTTGGAAATACACCGCCATAAACCAGCCAGGTTTCAGGCAGCACTGCACGAATGGCGCGCGTGACCTCAGCCACGACAGGGTGCCCGGAAGTGGAACCAGAATGCCCCAGCAGGATCGCCTCCGGCGCATAGGCCACGGCCTGAGCCACAATGTCTTTTGTGGAGACCGGCCCCAGTTCTGCATCCAGCAGACTTACTTCATGCTCGGCATCGATCAGTGGTCCACCCACAGACAACAAGCCGAGCGGTGGCAAATGTTCGTGAGGGATACGGCTTCCAATCGAAGGGTGCGGTGGATTGATGAGCAGGATGCGCATGAGGATCATTCTCCTTACCTGCGGCTATCCTACACTCAAATGAGGGCCAGCGTCCACGCTTCAAGTCCGGCGATTTCTACACCTGGGTGCTTGACAAGCACCGATCAGAAAGTGAATCGCGCGGAAAGAAAGCAAACGAGCGTCCTCACTTGAGGGCGCTCGCTTTGTTTGGGCGACTATGATTTTTGACAAACAGGCGATCATCGTCGGATCGCACAGGATTTAACCTCGCGCAAAACGGACACGAGACTCGGTCACTACGACGAAATTCCCGGCTAACCGATCCGAATAGCGTTCAAGCAGCTGCTGAAGCGTGTTGATCTTGCTGGCGGCCCGTTCGTCATCGAGGCGCAAAAGAACAACGCCCTTGTGCGGACGTCGTTCTCGATAAACCTTCTCTCCAAAGTCTTTGTCATTTGTGATCAGAATCCAGTCCTCTACAAAAGCCTTGTGGAGCACAGCGTCATCATCGATCCCGCGCCTCGTCGTAAACAGAGAAGACGATATGACCTTGCCCATGCAACCAGTGGGCCACGGCTGGGCCAGTGCTTTCGTCGACCAGAAAGCGCATTTAGACGGTCTCCGCCAGTGGCATGAAGGCGGTATTCTCAAGCGACCGCGTCGCAAAGAGCAGGCACGCTTGAATGTCCTCACGCGTCAGTCCGCTGTATTCTTGGAGAATCTCTGTTTCCGACGCGCCATGCGCCAGCAAGCTGAGAATGTACTCCGCAGTCAGGCGTGTCCCCTTGATGACCGGTTTACCCACCATCACTTTGGGATTGATGGTGATTCGCTCGAGTAGTTGTTGGTCTGTCATGACTTTTGCCCTTCCGCCTCACGCTGCTCCCGACACTTGTGATTATTATACGCGATCTCTTGGTACGCACTTGTGGTGGTAGGGCGCGGTGCGGCAAGCGAACCGTTTGAACGGCGAGTCACGCTTATTCAGCGAACATCTCGGCGAGAACAGAAAGAACCGCTTTCTGTTCTGACAAACCAATATGGCCCAGTCTCTTAATCAAACGTATTTTGTCGACCGTACGCATTTGATCAAGCACGACCCGACCCGCTTTGCCTTGAAAGCGGCAGGTCACGCGAGTTGGATAAGGTTGTCCCTGAGTGGTCATGGGCGCAACAATGACTGTGGCGATATGCTGATTCATCTCATCTGGCGAAATGATAAGGCAAGGCCGCGTCTTCTTGATCTCGCTTCCCACAGTCGGATCGAGGCTGACCAGATAGACATCGAAGCGTTTGGCTACCATTTCCACTCGCTGTGGTCCCAATGAGTCGCTACCGGTTCATCGATCAGCTGGTCATCACCACGTTGTGCCATCGCTTGAAACTGTTCATCCCAGCCATAGCGTGGACGCGAGGCGGGGCGGATCACCAGCTGGCCGCGCTGTGCGTCGATTTCGACTTCATCGCCCAGCCCAACCTGATCGATAAGCGCCTTAGGAATACGGATACCCCGCGAGTTGCCGATTTTAATTAGGGGAGTTTTTACGACATTCATGGTTTCCTCGCTCTTGCCAGACGTGACTACATTGTACTCACAGGCAAGAAATTGGTCAATGCGCTAAATGGTGGGCGTGAGCGTCAAAACATGCCTTCCACAATCATTGCGGCCGGGCAAGGTCTTGCATACGACTCATTCGAGGTTGGGCAGTTGCTCAGGCGGTAACACAACGCGGATCGAACGCGCTTGGCCGGGCACTCTGTGGATAAATCCGCACTGCTCCAATCTCACCACCATTGAGTGCACGGTCGGCGGCGAGGTTCTGAAATAGCGCTGCATATCCGTTTCCGCCGGAGGTAGACCGTTGGTCCTACGGATTCAACGAATCAGACTTCACACAGGTTGATATAGTTTCCAGCCTCCGATAAAACAGAACCAAACTAGAAAAGCATCACTAAGGATTGCAGAAGAAAAGAGCAGCCACTTCGACCGATGTATGATCGCCAACAGAATGCTTGCAACTATCAATGCAAGTAAGTATGGTGCACTCGCCGAGATGAAGGTAAGCTCGGGCTGGACTAAAACGTCTTGTATAAAAAGCACTCCTCCCATTATTATCCCCATGAATATGAAAAGTGCTATGCCACCGAATGAAGTAGGAAATTTCTGTGCCTGTGGTGCTCCTACCGCCAAGATTATCGGCACCATCGTCGCGACAAGAGCTGGCACGCCAAATGTCAAAAGCCCTAACACGGTTTGTGGTACATAGCTAGAAAGCGCAAACGCGATATTAAAGGCCAAGGAGTATCCGAAGATAACCACACCGTAAGTTAGGACATTTAGCTGTACGGCGCTGAATCGCTGGTGAGACAACACAACGTTCCCTAAACGTCGCCATTCAAACGCACTAATTGCAATGATTAGGACTACACCCGCTCCCCAAGTAAGCCAAAGCCAGGACAAGTCGAGGTGCAAATAGGCAACAAAGCTCGCAATCAAATGGCTCGCCAAGAACGTAGAGTATGTATATAGCACAAGGTTCCCTATGATCAATCCGATCTTGAACAGCAACCCGGTGGGCACATCATCAGGATTTTCAATCGAGTCAAGCCATAGGGTGACCAGATAAACCACACCAATCATCATGCAAACAGTCTGATAGGAATCGGCCAACGCCGTAAAAGACGGTTTCGGAAGAATATTCAACCCTATCGCTAAGCTAGGTATAAAGACCGGCAGCCATACGAAAAGCGCAAGTATCCACCCAGGCACATTGAAAGTTTTCTTATTCATAGCTACGGCTCTCCCAATCGCGCGACAGTGCATCCAAATCCAATCAAGCAAGTCGGACAACACCTAACACCCAACTTATTCCACCCATCCAAAAAGCGCAGACTCAATTGAGCCTGCGCTTTCTCTTTACGCAAAGTAGCAGGCCGTTCTCCGCTGAACGGAAGCGCCTCATCTCGGCAGTAGAGGCTCCAACTTCGTGAGCAGATCGGGGACATCGCTTGTGGCGGTCTTCCACACTTCGTCCCAATCGACGATGTCGCAGCCATGGATGAGGTGATCGCGCATACCGGCAATCAATGACCAGGGAATATCAGTGTATTGAGCGCGAAACTCGCTGGAGAGACGTTTAACGGCTTCGCCCATGACAATCAACTGGTAGAGCACCGCCGATTGCGTCTTGTAGTCGTCAAGAAAAACCGCTTTGCTCATATCTTGAGCAAAGCTCACTACCAGGCGAGCCGCTTCGGCAATGTCAAGCAAAGTGGTCTCATCCCGTCGCATACGTGATCTTTCGCTGAGGGAAGAACGTTTTTGCGGTATTGAGGATTTCCTGGCGCAGCAGCCCATTGCGACTGCGCTCAAGTGCGCGCTTACTGATCAGGTCTACCTTGCAGTGGAAAAGCGTTTGCAGTTCTTGCTGCATCTGGACATGATCGAGCAGGCCCCAATCGGCTTCAGGGGAAAACGTGGCCAGAACATCCACATCGCTGTCGGTGCCAAAGTCGCTGCGCAGAGCCGAGCCGAACAAAGCTAATTCGCGGATCTGCCAGCGTTGGCAAAACCGGGCAATCTCCGAATCGGGCACAGCGGCAATTAAGGCGTTCATGTTACACGAGGTAGTAGGTCATGCGCTGCAAGTGCGTGACCGGATCGGTGTACTGCACCCGCACTCCTTCCGGCACGGCGAGGTTGATGGGCGCGTAGTTGAGAATGGCGCGCACGCCACCCTTCACACACAGGTCGGCCACGTCTTGCGCCACTTTGGCGGGCGCGGCAATCATGGCGATCTGCACGTTCTGTTCGCGCACCACCTCGGGCAGCGTGGCCACATCTTGAATGGTGAGATCGCCGATCGGTTGGCCGACTTTCGCCGGATCCGCATCGAAGGCCGCCACAATGCGGAAGCCACGATTGCGGAAACCGCCATAGCGCACCAGCGCCTGGCCCACATCGCCGATGCCAATCAAAGCGACCGGCCATTCGCGATCGACCTTGAGGATACGGCGGAGTTGATCTTGCAGGTGGCTGATGCGATAGCCTGTGCCCTGCTTGCCAAACTCGCCAAAGTGCGAGAGGTCTTTGCGAATCTGCGCCGAACTGATGCCCAGCTTCTCGCCCAGTTCGTGCGACGAGGTAATCTCCTGCCCGGCGGCCGCCATCAACGACAGCGCACGCAGGTAAACCGGCAAACGACCAATGACGATATCTGGAATTTCTGTGGAAGCCATGCCAACATCTCCCTTGTGCAGATTGACACCAGCTTGTGAAGGATGTGACGGTATGTTACCACGGAACAAAGTGAGGGGCAATGTATTAACCCGTCATTTTTCGATCTTGACGCGCCTTCGAATGGTGGTAAACTCTCTTCCGTTATGGAATAATTCCAGAATGGAAATAAACGTCATGGCCGTGCCCACTCAAACCGTCGAACAATATATGGAGTTGTTACAGCGTTTCGTCAGCCTGCGCTTTGATCTGATGCTGCCGGAGCACATGGTGCGCTTCAAGCAGCAGCTGGAAAATGCGCGCGGCAGCGGGGGGAGCGGAGAAGACCACACGTTCCTGTTTCGGATTCTCACCCTGCTGGCTGCGCCGCACAGCGCAACACCGCCCACCATGAGCGAACTGAGCGCGAAACTCGACCTACCCTTCAGCTCGACGACGCGGCTGATCGATTGGCTGGTGCGCGCCGATTTTGTGGAACGCCTGCCTGACCCGCGCGATCGGCGCGTGGTGCGCGTTCACATGACCACCAGCGGAGAGCAGTTGTATCAAATCGGCATGGACTACAACAAGCAGCAGATCGCGCACCTGTTGAAAAATTTTTCGGCCACCGAACAAACACAACTCCTGCGGCTGATGAATAAATTGCTCGATGCGATCGTCGCAGAAGAGTGATGCGGTACAATCTCATAGCGAAGATTGCGCGCAAGTTTGCGGGACAAAGGTTACGGATTTATGCGCTCTAAAGTGTTGATGTTTCTGGTGGCGATGGTCATGCTGGCGGCCTGCGGCGCACCCACGCCTACGCCCCGCCCGATCGGCCCGACGGCGACCGAGCGGCCTTTCCCGACGTTTGGCCCCACGCGCACCCCCAAGGCCACGCGCACCCCGCGCCCGACGATTACGCCGACGCCCACCGAAACGATCGTGAGTGTACCGACGGAAGCGCCCACCGAGACAGCGGCCGTGCGCCCCACCGGATCGAGCGCCTCGCGGATCGCCGCGGGATCGATCGGGCCGAGCAAAGCCGCCGTGCCCACCGGGCAGATCACCCGTGCGCAAGCACTCGCGCTGTTGCGATCGGCTCTGATCAAAGCGGGCGTGAACGATCCCAAGGTCTACTGGTTCACCTTCGATGAAGGCAATCGCGAACAAGCATTGATGATTCAGTATGCCAGCCCGCTGCGCTGGCAAGACGGCTACAACGAAATGCTGCGCGCTGCCAAACAAACGTTGGGGCGCTATTACTTGCAGATCGATCCACCGCTCTACACGGCGTTTGTGGTAGCGACCGACATGACCGGCACCAGCGATGCCGTGCAGCGCCTGCGCCGTTATGCGCCGGAAAAACTGGCGCGCGGCGAGATCGGCGAAGAAGATTTTCTGAACAACTACTTTGAACCGGAACAGGTGAGTATTAAGTGCGCGGCTGATGGGGCGTGCACTGGCAAGATGGCCACGCCCTTTCCGCCCTTCAATTTTCCATTTCCGTTTCCCACGCCTACGCCGTGAGGTGATAACGGCCGGAAACGAGAGCGAATTTCTGTCTAGTTTACGACATTGGATGCTTCGCGAAGGCTTCAGCCGGTTGGCTAGTGCACGACGGATCCGGCTAAAGCCTCGAATCCAAACGAACCCGGAAATTAACGTGGAAACCGCGAGACAATGAGGATACACATGCAAAAACGAAGTTGGATGATGAGTAGTCTAATCGTCGTGATATTGACCGCGCTCGTGTTAGCCGCGTGCGGAGCGGCCCCTGGCACGACGACATCCAGCGCAGCGGCTGAGCGCACGGCGACCGCAGAGCGCGGCACCATTCGCGCCTCGGTCAGCGCCAGCGGCAAGATCGAGCCGGAGGCGAAGGTCAATTTGAACTTCGGCGTGCCGGGCACAGTGAAAGAGGTCATGGTCGACGAAGGCCAAACGGTGAAAGCGGGCGATGTGCTCGCTACGCTGGATACCGCTGATCTGGAGCTGGGAGTCAAACAAGCCGAGCAAGCCTACGCCACCCAGAAGTTGGCCTATACCCAGACGATTTCACCCACGGCCAGCGATATCGCTGCGGCGGAAGCGGCGATTGCCAGTGCTTCGTCGAACTTGAAGCAGCTCAGCACACCCGATCAGATCGCTTTGCAGATCGCGCGCCTGCAAGCCGATTCGGCGGCGGAATCAAAACATCAGACGCAGCTGCACTGGGATCAGATCAGTGATAAGCCATTCGGCGGAGTGCAACGCGATATTATGCAGTCGCAAATGGCGCAGGCGACGATGGCAGCGCAGATTGCCGAACTGCAATACGACAACGTGAAACGCGGCGGCACGGAAGCGCAAAAGGCCGCGGCCCGCGCGCAGGTGGCGCAGGCTCAGGCGCAGCTGCAAAAACTGCTGGGGGACGATCGCACCCGCGCCCTGGCTGAAGCGCAGGTGAAACAATCCGAATTGAGTTTGCAGGCCGCCAAGCAGCGCCTGGATAATGCGGTGCTCACCTCCCCGATCGCCGGCATCATCTCCGAGTTGAATATCAAGGTCGGCGAGCAAGTGGGCACGAGCGGACTGAGTCCGGCCGCAGTGGTGGCCGATCTGTCGTCGTTCCATATGGATGTGGGTATCGACGAGAACAGCATCGGCGCGTTGAAAGAACAGCAGCCGGTGGTGATGACGGTGGATGCCCTGCCCGATCAGCAGCTCACGGGCCGCGTGGATTACATCGCGCCAGTGGCGACGGACAGCGGCGGCGTGGTGACCTACAAGGTGATCATCGGCCTCGATAAGACCGACCAACCCGTGCGCGGCGGCATGAGCGCCAACGCGGATGTCATCACCGAGGTGCGTGACAATGTGTTGATCGTGCCGAACTGGACGATCCGCATCGATCGGCAAACGGGCAAGTCTTATGTGGACATCAAGCGCGCCGACAAGATCGAAGAGATCGAGATCGTCACCGGGCTGCGCAATGCCGATAAGAGCGAAGTGACCTCGGGCCTGAACGAAGGCGATGTGCTGGTCGTGCCGCAGAAGAGCGGATTCTTCGGGAATTGATGAGCGTCGATTGTTGATGGTTGATTGAAGCGCGTCAGCGCGAGAACGCGGCTACCGCAAACGTGACGGTAGGTCACGAGGCACGAATGACTATGGCTGAACAAAAACCTGTCATCGAAATTGTAGGCATCGAGAAAATTTACAAGATGGGCGAGACGGAAGTCCACGCGCTGAGCGGCGCGACGCTGACTATCTACGAAGGCGAACTGGTGTCGATTATGGGGCCCAGCGGCTCCGGCAAATCGACGTTGATGAACGTCATCGGTTGTCTGGATCAGCCGACGTCCGGCTTGTACAAGCTCGACGGCGTAGATGTCCACACGCTGAAGGACAACCAACTGGCCGAGATTCGCAATCGCAAGATCGGGTTTGTGTTTCAGCAGTTCAACCTACTGCCCCGTACGACGGCGCTGCAAAACGTGGAACTGCCGCTCATCTATTCCGGCACGTCATCCCGCCAGCGCAAAGAGCGCGCCAAGACCGCGCTGGAAGCGGTCGGGCTGGGTGATCGGCTCCATCACCATCCGAATGAACTATCGGGCGGGCAGCAGCAGCGCGTGGCCATCGCGCGCGCGCTGGTCAACGATCCGGCCATCATCCTGGCGGACGAACCGACCGGCAACCTCGATTCGAAATCGGGCGCGGAGATCATGGCGATCTTCCAGCGGCTTAACCGTGAAGAGGGCATGACCATCGTCTTCGTGACGCACGATCCGCGCATTGCACAGCACACCCGGCGCGTCATCAGCATTTACGACGGGGCGATCGTGGGCGATGAAGCGGTAACGGATCAGATTATCGAGGATCAGGAGCATCCCGAGTATGCGAAGCTGGTGCACGCGGCGACGCCGTGAGACGCGTCACACCCGCGTAGGCGGGTGTCCAGTTCTCAGCCAGCTGGATTCCCGCCTTCGCGGGAATGACTGCCTTACGACACACAAAGTGATTTGAATGCTAAGACTATCGACTCTGACTGAAAATATCCGCATGGCGTTACGCGCCCTGCGATCCAATAAGCTGCGCGCGGCCTTGACGATGCTGGGCATCATCATCGGCGTGAGCGCGGTGATTACGCTGGTCTCAGTGGGACGCGGCGTAGAGAATTACATCAACGCGGCCTTCGGCTCGATCGGCACTGATCTGCTCTTTGTGATACCCGGTTCGCCGAAGGACGTGACGTCGGGGCCGCCAACGCCAATCTTGCAGGGCAACGTACTGCTGGGTCCGTCCCTGTCGTTGAAGGATCTGGAGGCCGTCAAAGATGCGCGCCGCGTGCCGGATGCGGCGATGGTGGCAGCGGAAGTGCAGACGGTTGCTTCGGTCGCCGTAGGCAGCGAGGTCGTGCGGCCGCCCGTGAGCGGCGTCGAGCCTGGGTACGACGTGGCACGCGAATGGAAAACCGTTGAAGGGCGTTTCATCGACGACGGCGATCTGGTGGCGCGCGCACGTGTGGCCGTGCTGGGTCAGACGGTCGTGAAAGATCTTTTCCCTGATCAAGATCCCGTCGGTGAAACGATCAAGCTCAATGGACAGCCCTACAAAGTCATCGGCGTGTTAGAAGCCAAGGGCGGCGGCATGGGTGGTGATCAGGATAATCACGTCTATGTGCCGCTGACCACCGCCCACAACGAACTATATCCGCTGCGCAATAAAGCGGGCGATCCGATCGTGAATCTGCTGTACGTTATGCCGCGTGAAGGCGTTGACAACAAAGATGTGATCGATGAGATCAAAACGACCCTGCGCGCTCAACACAACATCAACTATCGCGACGAGGATGATTTTTCGGTGTTTAGCCAGGCCGATTTTCTGGCAGCGTTTGGAGCGATCATCGGCGCGGTCACCGTCTTCCTCTCATCGATTGCGGCCATCTCGCTGATCGTCGGCGGCATCGGCATCATGAACATCATGCTGGTGACCGTGACTGAGCGCACGCGCGAGATCGGGCTGCGCAAGGCAATCGGGGCCAAGCGGCGCGATATTCTGGCGCAGTTCTTGATCGAAGCGATGACGCTCTCATTATTGGGCGGCGTGATCGGCATTGCGATTGGGTCAGGCGGAGCGATCGCGATTGGCAAGCTGGTGGAGAATTTCAATCCCGTCGTCGCGCCGGGCGCGGTGATCATGGCCGTGGGCTTCTCGATGGCGGTGGGACTGTTCTTTGGACTGTATCCCGCGTGGCGCGCGTCGCGGTTGAATCCGATTGAGGCGCTGCGGTATGAGTAGGGAAGTAGACAAGTAGGAAGGAAACAAGTAGACAAGGAAGCCGTATGCAAATTTTTGACAACGTGCGGAGTGCGTTACGCGCACTGCGCGCGAACAAGTTGCGATCGATCTTGACGATGCTGGGCATCGTCATCGGCGTCAGCGCTGTGATCTCGCTGTTGTCGATCGGACAGGGCGTGGAAAATTTCATCAATAGCCAGTTCAGTGCGCTGGGCACTAATCTGCTGTTTGTGATACCCAAATTAGGCAACTCGCAGCAGGCGCAAATGGTCGCACAGATGACCAATCAGACGACGCTGACCCAGGGTGATGCGCGGGCGCTGGGTGATTCCCGGCAGCTGCCCGACGTAGCGAGTTCGACGGCGATGATCCGGCTTAATGCTCTGGCGCGCTTCCGGGACGCCAAACTGACGACGACCATCCAGGGGGCGAATGCGGAATATCTGACCATGCGCGGGCTGGAAGTCGCGGAGGGGCGCACCATGACAAACGATGATGTGCTGGGTGTGGCTCGCGTAGCCATTATCGGGCAGACCGTACTGACTGAGCTGTTTCCGCCGGATACGAATCCACTTGATCAATTCATCCGGCTCAACGATGTACCGTTTCGCGTGATCGGCGTGCTGCCCGAAAAAGGCGGCAACCAATTTGCCAATGAAGATAATCAGATCATTGTGCCGCTGACGGCGGTCCGCATGTACTTGCGCGATATTCGCGCGGGCAACGGCTTGCCGGGCGTGTCGACGGTTCTGATGCAGGGCGTTGATCCAGACACGAATGCGGTGCTCAAAGACGATGCGGCTAACGTGCTGCGCGATCGACACAACATCAACTATCGGAATGAGGACGACTTTCGGGTATTCACTCAGGCGGATTTGCTGCAATCGTTCAGCGCGATCAGCGCGGCGATTACGGTGTTCCTCTCGGCGATTGCGGGCATCTCGTTGCTGGTGGGCGGCATCGGCGTGATGAACATCATGTTGGTGACGGTCACCGAGCGGACGCGCGAGATCGGGCTGCGCAAAGCGATCGGGGCGAAGCGGCGCGATATTTTGCTGCAATTCTTGATCGAAGCGATGACGCTCTCGCTGCTGGGCGGCGCGATCGGCATTGCGATCGGCGCAGGGGGCGCGGCCGCGGTCGCCAAATTATCTCAACAATTCCAGCCCAGCGTCTCGCCGATTACGGTGCTGCTGGCGACGGGCGTCTCGGCGTTCGTCGGTTTGCTCGCGGGGCTGTATCCCGCCCAGCGCGCCGCGCGCATGAATCCGATTGAGGCGCTGAGACATGAGTAACAAAGGATGAGGGATGAATAAACCGTCCGAGGTCGCAGTGACTTCGGGCGGTTGTGTTGAGGCAGAAGTTACCCGACGTATTCTTTCCACACCAAGGCACCCACACCGATCGCTGTCAGCACGACGGACGCAGCTAGCGATTCACCCAGCGTGGCCTGCACCCCGAAGAGCAGCACGCCGAACAAGATCAAGAAGATGATGATCTCGGCAATGAAATAAGGGCTCTTGAGAATACGAAGCATAACAATTTCTCCTAAAGCAGTTTTCTGTATGATGCGTTGTGTGTGAAAACATCCGCCCGGGGTCGAGGTGACTTCGGGCGGATGTTTTGTTCATCACATTTTTCTCTGTTCTACGCCCGCAAACGCGCTGTCCAATGACAGGGTCATTACACATGGCGCGCCGCCGCGTCGCGGACACGGCGTGAATAAAGACCACACCCCAGCTCAACTTGAATTATCCTTTAGCCTTTTTATTGATGGTACCAAGAAAAACCTCATAAATGCTATCACTACAAGATATACGTAGAGCAAGGTGATAAGCAAATGGGTCATTGTGAGCACATGGATATTTGTCGGTATCAATATACTTTGTAGTCCCGAAAGACCAAGTAAAATCGCCAGAATTAATCCAATAGCTGTGCCAGAGTCCTTTACGAATGGAATAGCTGAAATCACAAATGCCACCAAAAAAAGCAACAGAGCGGTGAAAAAGCGGGAACTTATGAGACGTCGAAGGGTTGTATCAACCTGGTAAGCAGCTACTTTCTGTCCATTCACTGTTATCTGAACAGGATGAAAAGAAACTTCACTATCCCAATCAGGCAACATGGTATTTGCTATTATTTGTAATTCGATATTCATCGGCTGACCACTTTTATCTCTTGCGTCCAACCATAGAAAGACAGAAGGCGTAGCCCATTCATCAAACGGGAAAAATCGCTCATTTCCCCACCCCCCCATCGTCAATAAATCTTGTGTTAATCGTTGGGGAGAATTTATGGTCGAAAATGTTGAATTCTTATCGGGAGCAGCACAAAAATCCTTAAACGAGTAATCGGGTTCGCTTACTTCAAATAGGAACCCGTCATCAGAATTGAATCTTTGCGGTGCTCGAATAAACATACCACGTAGGCATATTTCAGAAGACAAGTTTTTAAACGTAATTAATGTATTTCCCACATCGTAGGATAAAGTAGGTTCAGAACCCTGAGACGGTCGCAGATCAAGCAAGAGAGTTATCGGCTTATCGGTTTTCAATACACCGGGTAATGCCAGTACGCTCATACCTCTGTCCTCATATGCTTTTCTTATAAATTCATCAGATATAGTATATCCACCAAAAATCAACAGGCCGATGAAAATTAAAGAGAACCCTATTACCAACCAATACTTTAATTGATGAGTGTTCTTGATTTTCATAGTTCACATTGAGATGAATACGATTTATAGTAAATTGACTATACGGAATCCGCTTCGACCCTGCCAGTATAAAACCCCTTCCCACCCCGGTCAACTGCCGCATTTCATGTGAGTATAACGCAAAAGTGTTGGTGACTTTTCGAGCGCTCGCGCCGGATGGTACATCCCGTGCAAGCACGCCCTACAGTTCTGCGTTATACCCATTTCATGCTGTCACACCGCAGAGGCGAAGTCCTACGGCGCGTGAACCTCGAAGTCCGTAAATTCCACCTCAGCCGTATCGGCGCGCCGGGCCGCGTCTACTCCCAACCCGATCTGGCCCGGCTCAATCTCGGCCGTCATCATCCCGACTTGCTGACCGTTGATCAGAAAGACGAAGTCTGAGCCAATCCCCACGACCTCCAATCGATTCGTATGTCCGGGTCGAGTATCGATCACCGGGACGCGATCGCCCATCGATTGATAGATGCCGGTGTGATGGACCTCCAACGCCAGAAAGTCGCCGGATTTCAGAATGCCGAAGAAGCCATAGTCGTCATCGACGTGACGAAAGGCCAGCCCATAGGCCGACTGTCCATCGTCGTTGCCCTGCACGAATTGCACATTCACCGCGGCGTGGAAATCGGTGAGGCGTGGCCCGTTGGCGGGAATCAAGTTGAAGTACGAGTTGCCGTTGACCACCTTCACCAGCCAGTGATAGCCTCCCGCTTCGATGGTCGAAGTCACCGCGAGTGAATGATCTTGCTTGAGGCCCAGCGGCCAACCCAATTGATTATCCTTGAATGATTCGCTGATGCGGCTGGGCCAAGCGGCTTTCGCAGCCACGATGGCTTGCGCGGTAGCTCGCGCGACCACGGTGGCAGTAGCGTCGGCGTGAGCCTCGGCGGTCTGCATGGCTTTGTCAGCGATTTGTGTAGCTTCGGCTACCTGCGCCGCTTGTCGCGTCGCCGTCGCTTGCGCCTGACGTGTACTGCGTGCTATCGCTCCCGTCGTCGGATTGTCGTCCAGGCTGGCGGCACTGGGTGTGGCGGTATACGGAACAGTGATCGGCGCGGGTGCAGCACCGCAACCAGCCGCGCAGAATAACAGCAGCCCAAAGCCCAGCAACACGCGGTGAAATTTCGAGAAGTTCATGCGAAATCCTTAACGATCAAACGCCGTCATCCCAACCGCCACGAGTATATACTGTGCGCGGGCATAAACTGCGCTTCTTGATCCGCGAACACACGCCTAGCGCGCCCCCGCCGCTGTGCGGCGGACAGGGCGTGCGGTGCAGTGCTCCCGTCTTCGCGAATTTTCACGAATAATTCGCGGACATTCGCGCAATTCGCGGATCAGATTTTTTCCGCAATCTGTAACCGTTCGCAGTATAGAAGCGATCGCCGCGCCCGTCAACCAGCGATTGAAAGTCACCTCACACGGGCCAAGGCCATCCGTCGCTCAACGCCGACGAACCTCGCGTCCACGCAGAACCTGCCCTGAGCCTGTCGAAGGGTGGACGCTTAGCCAATGGCTCACGAGGCGTGACTATGCCCGCCCATTACAACCGGTCAAATTGAAAATTGCGGGTGTGAGCGACCGCGAGGACGCGGGCCTGGAGCAATTTTGCCCCTAACTTGAAATGAATTGTTTGGGCCAAGTGCAGTTGACAAGCTCGGCGCATGTTGGATAATAGGCTCACGGCAAATCATCCTGGCGGCGCGCAGGCTCGAAGCACCCCGCAGCGAAATGTGCCCGGCGCCGACTAGAGCAAATTCCAGTTTAGTTTACGACATTGGATGCTTCGCGAAGGCTTTAGCCGGATCCGCCGCGCACCAGCCAACCGGCTGAAGCCTCGACTCCAAGCGAGATCGTAAATCAACTTGGAAACCGCTATAGAGTCATTACCATGAGGAGCAAGATCACGATGACTGACACGACCTCCCGAACCCAACGCCCCGCGTGGCAAG
>Ga0182021_10001059_pt1 | contig 31197 bp, 31 predicted proteins | sample 612E3MmetaG_FD_120493 | JGI IMG/M metagenome (GOLD analysis project Ga0182021, IMG submission 120493) | Permafrost microbial communities from Stordalen Mire, Sweden - 612E3M metaG (Illumina Assembly) | ecosystem: Environmental > Terrestrial > Soil > Wetlands > Permafrost | place: Sweden... | reverse complement strand
TCCCGTGGTGGCGATCCACCAGGCAGGCACGGCAGAGGAAGCCTGCAGCGGGGCCGTACAGAAGCTCAAGAAGCTGCTCGAGAGCAAGTACGGAAAGTTGGAGCATCACAAGGGCGGGGAGTCAATCCGTCACCTAGGCGTGGATGAAGGGCTGATCTGAGCGGCCGCCTCAGCATCGGACGTCATGGACGGCTGACTGTTCTCCTGGCGACTCGGCCATGATGGTGTCGTGACCGCACTCGTGCATTGGCTGGGGTTCGTCGTCGGCCTCGCGCTGCTGTTCTTCACGCTCGGGAGCGTCGTCGGGACCCTGGTGGTGCCGCGCGGCATCGACTCGCGCATCTCCCGGTGGAGCGATGACACGGTCGACGCGGGCTTCAGGCTCGGGACCTCGCGGGTACGGAACCTGCCGCGGCGAGAAGCGATCGTTGCCTGGCAGGGGCCGATCTCCCTCCTGGCACGCCTGAGCGTCTGGATCGTCCTGCTGTGGGTGGGGTTCTCCCTCGTACTGCTGCCTTTCGCGGGGTCAGCCGGTTTCAGCGAGGCCGGGTCGTCCATGTTCACCCTCGGCTACGCCCCTCCGACCGACGCCTTGACCACCCTCATCGACTACGTGGCGGCGTTCACCGGAGTGATCGTCGTCGGTCTGCAGGTCGGGTACCTGCCCACGATCTACGCCGCGTTCAACCGCCGCGAGACCGAGGTCACGATGCTCGCCTCACGCGCGGGATCGCCGGCGTGGGGGCCGGAGCTGCTGCTCCGCACCCGGTGGGGGATCTACGACGCCGACCCCGGCACCTACCTCGACGACCTCTTCCAGCGGTGGGAGCGTTGGGCGGCCGAGGTGGGGGAGTCGCACACCACGTACGTGACGCTCGTACGGTTCCGGTCGCCTCGCCCCTTGTCCCACTGGCTCACGTCGCTGATCGCGGTCATGGACGCCGGTGCGATGCACCTCGCCGTCGCGCCCTCGAGCCCGCCGGGGATCTCGGCGCGACTGTGCATCCGCATGGGCTTCACGGCGCTCAACCAGATCGCCGAGACCATGAGGGTCCCGTACGAACGCGACCCGGACCCCGACCAGCCGATCTCCATCACCAGGGCGGAGTTCGGTGAGGCGATGGCGATCCTGCGCGGCATCGGTTACCCCATCGAGCGGACCGACGACGAAGCCTGGGTGCACTTCCGAGGCTGGCGCGTGAACTACGACCGCGCGGCCCTGGCCATCGCCCGTGCGGTTGACGCCCCCCCGGCGATGTGGACCGGCCCCCGTCGCTACCCCAGCACCCCCATGCCGCCTATACGTCCGCCGAGCCGTACGCCGAAGACGCCCGAACGGTAGGTGCCAAAGCTGCGAACGCCGCGGTCACCTATCCGTGCCGCGACGTGGAGGCCCTGGTTAGCAAACTCGCGAATCGATGGCGGTACGCCAGTTGCCGCGTCAGGTCGTCGACCACTAACGGTGCCCTTCGACGGTGGCACCCGTATGGGCCACTTTCGCCGACGACAAACCACGGTATCTGGAGCCGTTCGTGCGAAGCTGGAGAAGTGACACGGGATCCTGTCGACTTTGCAGACCTTCCTACGGCTGACCTCGTCCTGGACCGGACGTACCGAGGGGGCCTGAATAGGAACTTCGGCGACGATCCCATCTTCAGACTGCTTCCCGTGGGCAATCAGGGCGGCTTCCGGGTCGCGGGAAGCATCGTCAAGGGGACCGTCAGGTTAGTGGTGCTCTATACCTCTGGGGTTGAGGTCGACTGGCCCGACGAGATCGACCCTACGACCGGTGACTTCACGTACTACGGCGATAACCGCTCTCCGGGTCGAGAACTCCACGACACTCCGCGTGGAGGCAACCTTCTGCTACGTGAAGTCTTTGCGGCCTCACGTGCAAGCGCTGACCGGAGGCTCGGCGTCCCTCCGGTGCTGCTCTTCCAGGCCACGGGCAGCGGTCGGGACGTAATGTTTCGAGGATTGTTGGCGCCCGGTTCGCCTCGGTTGTCGAGCGACGAGGAACTAGTGGCGATCTGGAGAACCACAAAGGACTACAGGTTCCAGAACTACCGTTCGCACTTCACTGTTCTTCGCACGCCTATCGTCACGAGGGCGTGGATCGACCAGATCATTGCAGGCGATCCACTGGGGGATGCCTGCCCTGGAGAGTGGCGCAAGTGGGTTCAAGGGCGCATCTACCAAGCATTGGAGGCACCAAGGAACCTCATAGTGCGGAGCAAGGTAGAGCAGTTACCGAAGCCAGAAGATGCCTGGATGATGCGGATGGTCCACAAGCACTTCAGCTCGAATCCGGTTGCCTTCGAGAACTTCGCAGCGGAACTCTGGGTGCGTTCTGATCCCCACGTCGCCTCAGTGGAAGTGACTCGACCGAGCAGGGACGGGGGACGCGATGCCATCGGCGAGTATCGGCTCGGGCCCGGCGTTGATCCAGTCCGACTCCAGTTCGCGCTCGAGGCCAAGTGCTACAACCCTGACGGGGGCGGTCTAGGCGTAAAGATGGTGAGCCGACTCATCTCGCGCATCAAGCACAGGGAGTTCGGGGTGTTCGTAACGACCGCCTTCGTGGGCGATCAGCCGTACAAAGAGGTACGTGAAGATGGGCATCCGATCGTCTTCCTCGTTGGCCGTGACCTCGTCGAAATCATCAAGAAGATGGGCCTCTCAGCACCGGCGAGTCTGGCGACCTACCTCGACACGGAGTACCCGCAAGTGTCCGAGCCCTCGATCGACATCGTCCAAGAGTTCATCGACCCTTCGGTGGACGTCGCAACGAACGATGACGTCGTGAGCCCGCCCGGGGACCCGACTGCCGCGTTGGCATGAGGCATCACACGATGCGGAACATGACCGGCACCGCGCACCCGTGAAGACCCGGACGAAGGTCGTCCTCGTCGTTCTCGCCTGCGTCGCCGTCGTGGTCGCCGGCTTCCTCGTCGGGCCTGCTGTAGGTCGGCTGATCCAGCCCACGCCGACGGCGACTCCGACGTCGTCACAGGAGCGGGACGCATCCGTACATGCCCTAGCTTCACTTGAGACCGTGACTGTACGAGCTCGTACAAAGGTTGCCGGCTACGACCGTTCGTGTTCTCCCGGGCACGGCTGCGTGTTCGGACCGGCGTGGTCGGACGACACGACGGCTGCCGGCGGGCACAACGGGTGCGACACGCGCAACGACGTGCTGGCGGCGCAGCTGCTGGACGTGGACAAGGGGACGAGCCGCTGCGTCGTACAGGCGGGGACCCTCGACGACCCGTACAGCGGTGCGGTCATCGCGTTCCGCAAGGCCCAGGCCGACGCGGTGGAGATCGACCATGTGGTGCCGCTGGCGTACGCGTGGGACATGGGCGCCTCCGCGTGGACGCTCGATACTCGGATGGCCTTCGCCAACGACGAGGCCCTCAACCTCCTAGCCGTCGCGAAGACCGCCAACGCGTCCAAGAGCGATTCCGGGCCCGCGGCCTGGACGCCGAGCAACGTCGCGTACCGCTGCCAGTACGCCATTCGCTGGATCAGCGTTGCCACCACGTACGGGCTGGCCGTGACCGATGCCGACCGCGGCGTCCTGCGCGCGACGCTCGCACTCTGTGCGCGCTGAGCTGGGCCACCCATCGAGACGCCTCCGCGGAGACGTCTGCGGCAGCATCCTGTGCTCGATCAAGCGCGCTGTCGCCGATATAGTCAATGTCAAGCCCGCGATCACCGAAATCGGCTGTCCGATCCGTCAATACGTCGCCCCTCGATGAGCTGTGGCCTCTCCAACGACTTCGAGAGTGGACGCACGGATGACCGATACTGATGAAACCTCGTCCCACACCCGCGCCGTGGAAGACCTGAGCGACGAGCAGGCTGCCGCAGATGCCCACGATCTGGAGGCGGGGCTCAGCGAACTGGCGTCGTTGGTCATCGGTGCTGAAGGACTGAGCGAGGTGCTTGCCCACGTCGCGACGTTCGCCGTGCGGGCGATACCGGGTGCCGACGGTGCCGGGGTGACCCTGCTGAAGGTGGATCGGACCGACCACATGGTCCAGGTCCTCGCGGCAAGCCACCCGTTCGTCGCCGAGATCGACGAGATCCAGTACGTGGCGCTCAACGAAGGCCCCTGCATCACCGCCGCGCTCGAGCGACACACGGTGCGCTCCGGATCACTGGGTGGAGAGAAGATGTGGCCGCACTTCGGCCCTCGGGTGGGACGGATGGGCATCCACAGCGCGTTGTCGCTCCCGCTGCTGCTGTCCGGCAAGGTGCTCGGGGCCATCAACGTGTACGCGCGGGAGAAGCACGCCTTCGACGACCATGCTGCTGAGCTCGGGGAGCTGTTCGCCACTCCGGCCGCCGTCGCGGTGCACAACGCGCAGATCCTCGCCCAGGCGCAGGCCCTGGCCACTCAGCTGCAGGGCGCCCTGTCCAGTCGGCCGACCATCGACCAGGCCATCGGGATCTTGCGCCAGCGCAGCGGTGTCACAGCCGACGAGGCGTTCGCCAAGCTGCGAGCGATGAGCCAGGCCGACCACGTCAAGCTGGTCGAGGTTGCGGAGAAGATCGTGAACGAGGCAGTCAGCCGGGCACGCGCCCGCCACGTACAGTCCTGAGGCCGCGCGGTCGCGCCGTGCCACCAGTGTGGTTTCGGCGTATGGTCACTTATCAGGGCGTCGGGTGACCCAGACCCTGATCTGGTGTCATGGCTCCCTCCCTCGCGTCGCGATCCGCGATGCCCGGTTCTGGTACGGATGACGTGGTGCCCGGGCGCCTCCAGCGGAGCACAAGCCTCGTGACCATCCCCACGTCCGTCGCGGCCGATCTGGCCATGCTGACGGACGCGCTCGACTCGTCCTCCTCGGACATCGCCGCCACGCTGGCTGGCCTTGTCGCCGCAGCCACCCGTTCCGTACCGTCCTTCGTCGGGTTGTCGGTACTGGTCGGCGATCCGGACGCTCGCGTCGAGATCACGACCATCGAAGACCGCGCGCACGCCGCCCGGATCCGTACGTCGCTCAGGTTCCCGCTGGGCGGAGGTCCCGAGGCCACGGCTGGGGTGCTCCTCGTGTACGCGGCGCAGCCAGGTGCGCTCATCGACCTGGCGGCCGACCTCGCCTGGCTCACCGGGCGGCCTCTCGGCGACGCCCGCCTCGACGAGGACCTCGACGGCCCGGCGGCGCAGTCGTGGCTGTCGCGCCTGTCCGCCGTGAACCAGGCCGTGGGCGTCCTCATCGCCGGGGGTCTCACCCAGCAGGGGGCGCTCGCCGAGCTGGATGCCCGAGCCTCGGCGACCGGCGTCGAAAGGCACCTCGTCGCCGCGGCGATCCTCGCCCGCCTCCCTGGTGACACGGTCGATCGTGCCCAGGATTCTTAGGGTCCTTATCGTCGACCCCGGTGTACATTCGAAGTGTTGAGAATTTCAACCTGTTCGGAACAGGCCGACTGTCCGCTGTCGACCGTGTGAGCAATAGCTCGCGCTGAGCACCCTGGGTGATCGCCATGCTGTGGGGGCGCCCCATGAATGTTTCCACCACCATCCAACCCGACCAGTTCCACGCGACGGAGCCCTGTTGGCAGCCTCCACCGTCACCTGGACCGACGGGACCACCGTCACGATCTGCAACGGCGCCTCTCAGGTCATGGTCGCTCGCGCTGACCACGGCGACATCGACTGGGACATGATCACGGTGGCGGTCGGCACGGCTGTCAACGACGTGACCGTCCACCGCTACCAGCCGCTCGACGTCGCCCGCGCCGGCGGCGACGGCAGGTGGAAGCTCCTCGGTGCAGCGCCGCTGTTCGAACCCCGTCACCCGTAGGTGGACACGCCACGTCGCTACGGTGAGGGCTATGGAGCCCCAGAACGATCTGCGTGAGCGGCTTCGCCTCGCGCTGAGTGCTGCCGGCGATCCGGAACGCGCCCGGGCGCAGCAGGCGTATATGAAGTCGGAGATGCCTTTCTTCGGGGTCTCGTCTCCGGAGCTCAAGGAGCTGCTCCGGCCGCTCCTCAAGGGGTTCCGGCCGGCGAGCCGGGAGAAGTGGGACGAGACCGTACGGAGTCTGTGGGACGGTGCCACGCATCGCGAGGAGCGGTACGCGGCGATCGCCTTCGCGCAGCATCCGGGCGCGAAGAAGTGGCGGGACCCCGATGCGCTCGACCTGTACCAGCACCTCATCTCGACCGGCGCCTGGTGGGACCTCGTCGACGTCGTGGCCAGCGATCTCGTCGGGCCCGTGCTCCTCACGTACCGCCGCAAGACCACCCGGCTCATGCGGGAGTGGGCCACCGGCGACGACCTATGGCTGCGGCGCGCGGCCGTGCTCAGCCAGCTCAAGCACGGCGCCGAGACCGACCTCGACCTGCTCACGTACGCGGTCGAGGAGAACGTCGACGACACCTCGTTCTGGTTGCGGAAAGCCATCGGCTGGGCCCTGCGGCAGTACGCACGGACCGATCCTGAGTGGGTACGAGGCGAGGTCGAGCTGCTGGGGCCACGGCTGTCCGGACTGTCGCGGCGCGAGGCGATGAAGCACCTGGGCTGAACTCCGCGTTCCCGCGGGAACGTTGCCGACGGCAGGCGCGGAATAGCCCGACACGTGAACCGTTGATCGTGGTAACGGTGTCGATGGGTAGCGAACACTACTCAAGGCGGCCGTGCGGAAGGACCAACGACGATGCTGATCGGGTACTGGATCTTGGCGGGCGCACTCGCCCTGTCGAACCTCTTCGCCGCGGGGCTGAAGTTCGCGCGGACGAAGGAGCAGCTCCATTCGTCCGGGCAGGCATGGGTCGAGGACTTCTCGCCGGGCGCCATCAGGTGGATCGGAGTTGCCGAGCTCCTCGGGGCCATCGGCCTCGTCCTGCCGCCGCTCACCCACATCGCGCCGATCCTGGCTCCCATCGCCGCTCTCGGGCTCGCCGTGCTTCAGATCGGCGCGGCCATCACGCACGTACGGCGCCACGAGTACCGGCTGCTCAGCGCCAACGTCCCGCTCGTCATCCTCGCCGTCGTGGTGGCGGTACTCGGATTCATCCTTTTCTGAGTCCGACCTTCCTTCTGCCTGAGCCCGCACGTAGGGTCGTGTGATCTGACCCTTACGGCCTCAGAGAGGAGACCGGTCATGCAGCGGATCGTGCCCAACCTGTGGTTCGACCACACAGCCGCGGAGGCGGCGGAGTTCTACACGAGCGTGTTCCCGGATGCCCGGATCACGGAGACCATCCACTACCCGACCGAGGGTCTGCTCGACTTCCAGCAGGAGTTCGCCGGGGATGTACTCACCGTGGAGTTCGAGATCCGCGGCTACCGCTTCATCGCGATCAACGCCGGTCCGGATGCGACCGTGAACCCCTCGATCTCGTTCATGCTGAACTTCGACCCGGCCGGCGACCCCGACGCCCGCGCGCACATCGACGCGCTCTGGGAGCGGCTGTCCGACGGCGGGGAGGCGCTGATGCCGCTGGGGGACTACGACTTCAGCAGCTGGTACGGGTGGGTGAAGGACAAGTACGGGATCACCTGGCAGCTCATGCTGACCGAAGCCGGCACCCACGCGCCGTTCATCGTGCCCAGCCTGATGTTCACCGAGGCCGTCCAGAACCGCGCCAGCGAGGCGATCGACTACTACACGTCCGTGTTCGGCGGTCACGTCGGCACGGTCATGCACTACCCCGAGGACGCGGACTCCGCGGCCGCGGGAGGGGTGATGTTCGGCGACTTCGAGCTGCTCGGCCAGTGGTTCGCGGCGATGGACTCGGGCGTCATCCACGGCTTCACGTTCACCTTCGGTGTCTCCCTCATGGTCGAGTGCACCGATCAGGCCGAGCTTGACCGTTGGTGGGCGCAGCTCAGCTCGGTGCCCGAGGCCGAGCAGTGCGGCTGGTGCGCCGACAGGTTCGGCGTGAGCTGGCAGCTCGTACCGGCGAACCTCGCCGAGCTCATGAGCAAGCCCGGCTCGTACGAGAAGCTGATGGCCATGAAGAAGATCGACGTCGCAGCCTTCGGCTGAGCGGCTGTCAGCTCGGCTCGTCGGCTACCGCCCGGAGTACGGGGCGGAGTGCGAGCCACCACTGGTCCTTGGGGCGGTGGAGGCGGAGGTCCATCTCGGCCATCATCTGGTCCATGCGGACGGCGGAGACCTTGGACTGTACGAGTCCGAGGTAGTAGCTGTTCGAGGTGCCGGACTCGAACTCCGTACCGATCAGGTCGAGCGCGCGCGACACCAGCCGTACAGCCAGCAGCCTGTCGAACGGCGTCGGCGCACCTCCCTGCTGGATGTGGCCGAGGATGTTCTGGCGGACGTCGTACGTGCCGTGACTCTCCTGCTCGAGCAGCCGCGCGAGGAAGTCGGTCGTGTAGAGCGGGTTGGCGTTCTCGTTGCGGATCGCGAGGAACAGCTTGCGGCCCGAGGCGAAGCTCTGCCGGAGCCACTCGACGTCGGCGGACAGGGCGTCGAGGCTGATGCCCTCCTCATGCAGGTAGACGCGCTCGGCTCCGGTGGCCATCGCGCCCATGAGCGAGAGGTAGCCGCAGTAGCGACCCATCGTCTCGACCACGAACGCGCGCTTGGCCGCACTGCCCGAGGTCTTGATGCGGTCGACGGCCTCGGTGATGACGTTCAACGCGGTGTCCGCACCGATCGCCAGCTCCGACCCCGGAAGGTTGTTGTCGAGCGACGCCGGCACGCACACGATGGGCATCCCGAACGTCGGGAACCGGTCGCGTTCGCGGTGCAGCAGCTCGGCGGCCTCGTAGCCGCTCCAGCCACCGATCATGAGCAGCGCGTCGATGCGGTGGTCCTCCAAAGACCGGCTGATCCGGTACAGCTCCTCGACGGACGGGACCGTACGACGCACGCCCAGCTCGGCGCCGCCCTCAGCCAGCCAGCTCTCGACGTCGCTCCACTCGATCTCTGAGACCTCACCGTCCCGCAGGCCGGGGAACCCGTTGCGGATCCCGAGCATCGTGTGGCCACGGCTGATGCCGAGCCGTACGGCGGCACGAGCGGCCGCGTTCATGCCCGGCGCCAGCCCGCCGGCGTGCATGATCCCGATCCGCTTGCTCTGCTCGGGGGCGTCGATCCGGCTCGGCTCGACCAGCTCCGCGAGGATGCGGGCGGCCTCCTTGAACGAGCCGCCGCGCAGCTCCATGGCGGCCTCGTAGTCGCCGGCCGCGATGAGCTGCGGGATCTGGCGGGTCTTAGCCACGGCCTCGATCAGCGGTACGCGCGTGACGCGGTTGCCGCGGAAGCCGAGCACCGGACCGGTCGTACCGGGCGTCGCGGTGAGGACCTCGACCGCCGCCTCGTACCCCAACCAGGTCGACGCCCACCGGTCGTACGCGCTCGGCGAGCCGCCCCTCTGTACGTGGCCGAGGATCGTCACCCGCGCGTCCTCGTGGAGGTTCTCCTCGAGCACGTGCCGCACGTACTCGGAGGTGATCGGAGCCCCGGTGCGATCGCATGCACCTTCCGCGACGACCACCATCGAGTCGCGGCGCCCCTCGAGTCGGCCTCGCCGCAGCGCCGTACACATCCGCTCCTCCCAGCCCTCCGCCGGCGGCTGCTCGGGGATGAGGACGTAGTCGCAGCCGCCCGCGATCGCGCTCATCAGCGCGAGGTAGCCGCAGTGGCGGCCCATGACCTCGACGACGAAGCTGCGCTGGTGGCTGGCGGCGGTGCTCGCGAGCGCGTCGATCGCGTCGACGATGCGGTGCAGGGCGGTGTCGGCGCCGATCGTCATGTCCGTACCGACAAGGTCGTTGTCGATCGAGCCGACGAGCCCGGCGAACATCAGGGCAGGGTGGGCCTCGGCCACGTCCTGGGTGACCTCCCCCTCGGCGACGAGCTCCGCGAGCAGCTCGCCCCACTCGGCGCGGAACTGGTCGAGGCCGGACAGCGAGCCGTCGCCGCCGATGACGACGAGCCGGTCGATGCCGTTGGCGAGCAGGTTCGCCGCCGCGCGCTTGCGCCCGCTGCGCTCGCGGAAGTCCTTGGAGCGGAACGTGCCGATCATCGTGCCGCCGCGGTGGAGGATGCTGCCGACGTCGTCCCAGCCGAGCTCGCGGATGCCGTCGCCCCCGTCGACCATGCCCTGGTAGCCCTCGTAGATCGCATAGACCTGCGCGCCCATGGTCAGTGCTGTCCGTACGACCGCGCGTACCGCCGCGTTCATCCCTTGCGCGTCGCCGCCGCTGGTAAGGATCCCGATGCGCTTGCCGACACCGATCTGCTCGATCGCCGGAAGGACCCGCTCTGTACTGGTCATGCCGACATTCTGGCGCTACCGGGTGTGCCGGTCAGCGAAAGCAGAAGACCCACCCCTGACGGTGCGAAATCCTCGGACGAGGACCCGGCCGCGAACCCCGAGGCGCCGGGCTCGCGGCTGGCGGTCCCGAACTGACCTCAGTCTTCGATGTGTGCGAGCAGGGCCTCGATGAACGTGGCGGGCTGCTCGAGGTGCGGGCTATGGCCGGCGCCGTCGACGAGGACCTCGGTGAAACGACCGCCGGCAGCCTGGTACGCCTCCAGTACGTCGCGGGTCTGGCTCACCATCGGCTGCGGCGGTGCGACGTCGTCGCCCGGCCAGCCGGGGATGATCTCGACCTTGCCGAGCATGTTGAGGTCGTAGTACGAGCTGTCGGAGACGATCGCGTCGGCCGTCCCGTGCACCCACAGGATCGGAGGCTTGACCGCGAGGTCCACCAGCCCCGAGGTGTTGAAGTACTTCGGGGCCATCGTGTTCAGGACGCCCTTCGTGCCGGCAGCAAACCCTGGCCAGCTGTCACTGGCCACCAGGTCGCCAGGGTAGTTGTCGACGCCGGTCGCCGTGCTGAGCATGGACTCGACCCAGATGTCCTCGTGCTCGCTGGTGTAGCCGGGCGCCACGTACCCGGCCCGGAACACGTTGCGGGGAGAGGTCGGGGCCTCGTCGGACATGTCATGCGCGAGGATCCGCTGGACGAAGTCGGGGTTCGCCCCGCCACCGCCGACACCGGCGTTGTCCTCTGTCAGCTGCGACCCGTCACGACGGGTGCCCCCGAACCCGTACGGCGACACCGGTGCCTGCAGGGTGAGGCTCTGTACGGGATGGTTCAGGGCGTACTGCATGACGACCCCGCCGCCCATGGACCAGCCGACGAGGTGGATCGGCCCGAGCCCGAGCGCCTCGAGCGTCGCGTGGATGTCGTCGCTGAAGTCCCCGCACCCCTTCGTACCGTCAACGGGGAGCGTCTCGGTGTCGCCGAAGCCGCGAAGGTCGAACGCGATCACCCGCAGATCGGAGGGCAGGGCCTGCATGATCTCCTGCCAGAACAACGCCGAAGAGGCGTTGCCGTGGATGAGGCCGATCGTCTTCTCACCCGGAGTCCCCGGGTCGTCCCCGACTCTCTCGAGGATGTTCACTGCCAGCCGCGTCGTCGGAACGATCCGCGACGTGATGCCCTCCAAAAGCGTCATTTGCTTCTCCTTGGTTGTGGGTGTTATTCGACTCCGTGACGGATCAGTTCGATGGTTCCCCGCAAGTGCTCGCGCATGTCTGTCAACGTCATGCGGTCGCTGAGGTTCTGGAAGATGAAGATGTCGGTCATGAAGTGAACGCACAGGTCCGCCATCACCGACCGATCCACGTCCGCCCGGATCACCCCGTTCTCCTGGTCCCGCTCGATGGCGAGCAGGAACAGGTCCCGGTAGCGCGTCTTGATGGCCCGGATGAGGCTGAGCGAGACGCCACTGGCATGGCTGTACATCACCTTGCCCATCTGGATGTGGAGCGGGTGACGCGCGAGGAACTCCGTGTCGAGGGCGTAGAAGTGCTCGAAGAAGGTCAGGAACGAGCTGGTCAGGTAGTAGTCGAACGCCGGCTTCGTGTGCTCGCGCCGCTCCTCGCGGAGCCGCTCGAACACGTACATGTACAGGTCGTCCTTGGTCTCGAAGTACTGGTAGATGCTGCCCCTGGGGATCCCGGCATCCCGCACGATGTGCGAGAGCTTGGCCTCCTCGACGTTGCGCTTGCTGAACTCGTCGATCGCGGCGGACATCACCGCCTCCTGCTTCGTCGCCGGAAGGTTCAGGAAGGTCTGTGTGGGCATCGTGGGGCTCCTTCCTGCCTCAGGCTCCGCCTGATCGCGCGGCTCGTTGGCGTCAGGATCCCGTCAGCGAGGGTCACCATGCTTCGAAGATCGAGGCGATCCCCATCCCACCCCCGATGCACAGCGTCGCCAGCCCTCGCCGCACCCCACGCCTGGCCATCTCGTGCAGCAGGGTGACGATGATCCTCGCGCCCGAGGCGCCGATGGGGTGGCCCAGGGCGATCGCGCCGCCGTTGACGTTCACCGTCGACCAGTCCCAGGCGAGGTCCTTACCGACCGCGAGCGCCTGCGCGGCGAACGCCTCGTTGGCCTCGATGAGGTCCACCTGGTCGAGCGTGACGCCGGCCTTCGCGAGCGCCTTGCGCGTCGCCTCGATCGGCCCGACGCCCATGATCGACGGGTCCACCCCCGCCTGGCCCCAGCCGACGAGCTTCGCCATCGGCGTCAGTCCGAGGTCGGCGACGGCCTGGCCGCTGGCGAGCACCAGCGCAGCGGCGCCGTCGTTGATGCCGGAGGCCGTCCCTGCTGTGACCTTGCCGTCGGGTACGAACGCGGGGCGGAGCTTCGCCAGCGCCTCGGCGGACGTCGCCCGCGGGTACTCGTCGGTCGCGAACTGGGTCGTCTCTCGCTTGACGGTGATCGGTACGGTCACGATCTCCTCAGCGAACCGCCCTGCCGCGATCGCGGCCGCGGCTTTGGTCTGGGACGCGAGCGCGAAGGCGTCCATCTCGTCGCGGGTCACGTCCCACAGCCCGGCGACCTTCTCGGCCGTCACTCCCATGTGAGAACCGCTGAACACGTCGACCAGGCCGTCGACGAGCATCGAGTCCTCCAGCGATACATCGCCCATCCGGGCGCCCCAACGGACGTTCGGTGCGATGTACGGGGATGCCGACATGTTCTCCGTACCGCCGACGACGACGATCCGGGCGTCGCCGGCGAGGATCGCACGGGCACCGTCCACGAGGGTCTTCATCCCAGACCCGCACATCATGTTGATGGTGGTCGCCGTGACCTCGACCGGGATGCCCGCCCCGATCGCCGCCTGTCGGGCCACGTTCTGACCGGCGCCGGCCGTGAGCACGCAGCCGAGGAGGACCTCGTCGACCTGAGCGGGCGCGACCCCGGCTCGACGCAGGGCCTCGGCGATGACGACCGTCCCGAGCGTCGCCGCGGGGACGTCCTTGAGGCTCCCGCCGAAGCTTCCGATGGCTGTGCGGCACCCGGAGACGACGTACAGGTCGGTCATGGACTCTCCTCTCAGGCGATCGTGATGCCGGTGGTCCGGTGGTTGACGAAGCCGAGCACCAGGGCGGTGAACTCTGCCGGCTTCTCGTACATGGCGGCGTGCCCAGCGCCCTGGATGACGACGTGGGCCGCGCCGGTGATCGACTCGACCAGCTCGAGCTGGTTCTCCAGAGGCGTCACGTAGTCGTACTCGGAGCTGAGCACCAGGGTCGGCGCCGTGATGAACTCCAGCCGCCCGCGCTCGTCGTGATTCTCGGCGCTGCGCGTCAGGCGTGCGAACGCGTCGTACACAGCCGGCGTGAAGACCCGTACGAACAGGTCCTCGCGCGCTGCGATCCACGCGTGGTTGGCCTCGTAGAACTGCGGCGAGTACACGGTCGGGATGCAGGTGGCGAAGAACACGTGCCCGTCGTGGCTGTTCATGGCGAACTCCCACGAGTGGCCGATCGCACGCAACCACTGCGACGTGTACCCGGTGGTGTTGGACAGGACCAGCTTCGTGACCCGCTCGGGGTGCCGCGCGGCGACCCGCATGGCGACCTCGCCGCCGTAGCTGACGCCGCACAGGTTCACGCGGTCCAGGCCGAGGTGGTCGAGGAACGCGACCACGACGTCCTCCTGCAGCTGTTGGCCGTAGTCATGGTCGATCTTGCCGCTCTGCCCCTGGTCGACGAGGTCGAGCAGGAGCAGCCGGTTGTGCTCGGTGAACGCGGGAAGGAACGCGGCCCAGGAGGCGCAGGACATGAAGATGCCGTTGAGGATCAGCAGCGGCTCACCGGCCCCGTGGTCCTCGTAGTAGATCGGCACACCCTCGTACTCGAACGTCGCCATGCCGCTCAGCTCCCCGCTCGGGCGACCGACGGTGCGACCGCGATGTACCCGCATCGGACCGCGTCGGCGTACAGGCCATCGCGGAAATCGGGATGGGCAATGGAGATCAGCAGGGCGACCCGCTCGGCGATCGTCGTGCCGCGCAGGCTGACGGCTCCGTACTCGGTGACCACCCAGTCGACGTCGTTGCGCGACAGCGACACCGCGGCACCCGGCCGCAGGGTCGGCACGATCTTGGAGATCACCTCGACCTCTCCCGTCGTCCGGTCGGCCTTCTCGACGGTGCTGTACAGAGCGATGATCGAGCGTCCGTTCCGCGAGCGCTGCGCACCCGTCGCGGTGTCGGACTGGCCGCCCGTCCCGGAGATCTGCTGCGTACCGATGCTCTCCGAGCAGCATTGGCCGGTGAGGTCGACCTCGATGGTTGTGTTGATGCTCACCTGGTTGTCGTTGCGGGCGATCAGGTACGGGTTGTTGACCTCCTCACCGCGTCCGGTGAGGCAGTCGGGGTTGTCGTCGATGAACTCGTACATCTCGGCGCTGCCCAGCGCGAACGCGAACACGGTCTTGCCGACATCGACCTGCTTGCGCGCACCGGTGATCACACCGGCCCGCATGAGGTCCATGATCCCGGTCGTCATCATCTCGGTGTGGATGCCGAGGTCCTTCTTCTCGGACAGGTAGCCGCAGACCGCGTTGGGGATGCCCCCGATGCCGACCTGGATGCAGTCGCCGTCGTCGACCAGGTCCGCGATCGTACGACCGATGGCCAGGTCCCTCGCGGTCGGCGTCGCCGAAGGGATCGTGCCCGGCCTCGCCTCGGAGGCGATCACGTAGTCGATCGAGTCCCAGTCGAGGTAGTTCTGCCCGGGGCAGTGCGGGGCGTTGGGGCTGATCTCCAGGATCCGCAGGTCCGCGGCGGAGCCGATCCGTTCCTCGTACGTGTTGCCGCAGGCGAACCGTGTCCGCCCGTCAGCCTCGGGCATCGACGCCAGCGAGATCATGATCCGCGACGGCCTGTGCGCGTTCCGTTTCGACCCGGCCAGGTGCAGGTGGTTGGGGATGAAGCTCACCCGGCCCGTACCCCACAGCTTGCGCAGCGGTGGCGTCGCGAACCAGCAGTCGATCCGGAAGGCCTTGCGGACGTTCTCCTCCGACAGGTACTCGCCGGGAGCCGTCGGCAGGCAGTTCGTGATCGTGACGTCGTTGACGCGATCGGCGATGTGGTGCAGGTTGCCGAGGAACGCCGGCGGCTCGTTGGCGCCGAGCCCGACGGTGATGTTGTCGCCGTCCCGGACGAGGTCGAGCGCCTGGTCGACGCTGATCAGCTTCGAGCTGTAGTCGAACATCACGAACCCCTTCCCCAGCGGATGCACGTGGACGCCCAGACGTAGCCGATGCCTGCCGCGATGAGAGTGACGAGGGTGCCATCGGTGATCCGACCGGCTTCGAGGCCGAGGTGGAGCGACAGCATCTGGTCGACCTGGCCGATGTGGCCGTAGTTCTCCAGGTAGGTCGTCTGCTCGGGGGTGAGCCCGAGGTCCGCGACCATCGCGTCGTGCTGGCTGCGCTTGAAGTGCAGGACGCCGAGGTAGTCGATGTCCGCGCGGGTCAGGCCGCCGCTCTTGCGCAGGCTCTCGTCGATGCACGTGTACCAGTTCGCCATACTGGTCGCGTTGAGCCTGTCCTTCATCCGTACTGGGTCCATCAGACGCAGCGAGTGGTAGCCCTCGTCGACGTTGTCGGCGGTGAAAGGCCTTGCCGTGCCGCCGATCTCGACGCCGGCTGTACGTGCCAGGGAGCCGTCGGCGACGATGTGGGTCCCGAGGATGAGGTTGGAGTCCATGCCCTTGCGCACGATGAACGCGCCGCCCCCGGCGCCGAGGTTGAAGAACATCGACACCGTCGAGTCGGTGTAGTCGACGAGGTCGCCGTTGCGGTAGCCGCCGGCGATCAGCACGGTGTCGATCGTGTCGTCGGCCAGCAGCAGGTCCTTGGCCATCTTGAGCGCGGTCAGGGTGGTGCAGCAGCGGTTGGCGAGGTCGATCCCCCACGCGTTCGTGGCCCCGATGCGGTCCTGGATGTACAGGGCGGAGGTGGTGAGCCCGTACTCCTTCCACTCCTCGCCGACGCACAGGATGATGTCGATGTCGAGCGGGTCCACGCCGGTACGGGCCAGGGCGTCGAGGGCCGCGAGCGCCCCCATCTCCTGGGTGCCGTCGCCGGGGCCGGGTACGGGCTTGCGGACGACGCCGAGCTTGTCGATCACCGCCTGCTCCGACCAGACGCCCTTCGTGGCCGCCGAGATGTCGGCCGCTGACATGCACGTGTCGGGCAGGTAGAGGCCGTAGCCGAGGATGCCGATGGTCTCCCGCGCTGTGCTCATGGTGTCGCTCCGCCGGCTCTCACGACCGGCCGCGAACGGTGACCCGGCTCACTCACGACGCTCCTTCGTTGGAGGCGATCCTGGACAGCTGCGTCGTTCGCGGACAGGCCCACGGCCGATCTCCCCAAGCGCTGTACGAGCGACGGCTCGACAATATGACGCAGTCGTCACCTCTGCAAGACCTCTTGACTGGTCTCTCTTTCGACGATTTATCATGTCAAAGTGACGAGAGTGTCACCTGGCCGAAGGAGTCCACGGATGAGTGGGAAGCGGATGCAGGACCGGGTCGTCCTCGTCACGGGTGGTGCGGCGGGCATCGGCCGGGCCACGGCGCAGCGGTTCGCCGACGAAGGCGCGATCGTCGCGATCGGCGACGTGAACCAGGCCGTGGGCCAGGAGACGGCCACCGCGCTGGGCAGCCAAGCGAGCTTCGCGACCGTCGACGTCTCCGACCGGGCCAGCGTGCAGTCATGGGTGGATGAGGTGCTGGACCGGCATGGGCGCATCGACGTACTCGTGAACAACGCCGGCATCACCCGGGACGCCCAGCTGGTGAAGGTGAAGGACGGCGACGTCGTCGGCCAGATGTCCGAGGCTGACTTCGACCTGGTCGTCGGCATCAACCTCAAGGGGGTGTTCACGTGCACCCAGGTCGTCGTTCCGGTGATGATCAGGCAGGGCTCGGGGGTCATCGTCAGCGCGAGCTCGGTCGTGGGGTTGGACGGGAACTTCGGCCAGACCAACTACGTGGCGACCAAGGCCGGCGTGATCGGGATGACGAAGGTCTGGGCGCGGGAGCTCGGGCGGTGCGGGATCCGCGTCAACGCGGTCGCGCCCGGCTTCACAGCAACCGAGATGATCGCGGGCATGCCGGAGAAGGTCCAAGAGACCATGCGTACGCACACCCCGTTGGGCCGTCTCGGCACACCGGAGGACATCGCCAACGCGTACCTGTTCCTCGCCAGCGACGAGGCCTCGTTCATCACCGGTGAAGTGTTGCGAGTCGACGGAGGGCTCGTCGTCGGGACCTGATGCGGGTCTCGCGTCCCACCATTGCGGGGGAGTGCGCTCAGTTCGAGGCGCGCTCCGCTCACGCCCTCTCGTACAGAGCGCTCGCCTCGCAGGCCGCCCCGATGATGCCGGCGTCGTTCTCGAGCGTGGCGCGTACGACGGCGGCGTCGAGCTGGAGGAGCGGGAGGAACTGCTCGGCGTCGTGGCTGATCCCGCCGCCGATGATGATGAGGTCAGGCCACATGAGGAACTCGGCGTGGGACAGGTAGTCCTGGAGCCGTGAGATCCACTGCGCCCAGCTGAGGCCTTCCCGCACCCGTGCGGCCGCCGACGCCCACGGGCAGCAGTCGATGCCGTTGATGCTGAGGTGGCCGAACTCCGTGTTCGGGAGCAGCCGCCCGTCGAGGAACAGAGCCGAGCCGATCCCCGTACCGAGCGTCACGACCAGCGTGACCCCTTCCGCGTCGCGCCCCGCGCCACGCTCCATCTCGGCGAGTCCGGCGGCATCGGCGTCGTTGAGGACGGTGACGGGGCCGCCGAGCGCCTCGGCGAAGAGGGTTTCTGCGTTGATCCCGATCCAGCTGGGGTCGATGTTGGTCGCGTTCCGTACGACTCCGTGCCGCACGATCGCAGGGAACGCGATGCCGACGGGGGTTGCGGACGGTACGGCGAAGTGGTCGCGCATCTGGCGTACAGCCTTCGCGATCGCCTCCGGCGTCGGCGGTTGCGGCGTCGGGATGTAGTGGCGATCGCCCAGCAGCGTTCCCGCGGGAACGTCGACAAGGCCGCCCTTGATCCCCGTACCGCCGATGTCGATGCCCAGCGCCACCGAACCATCCGGCATCGTCGTCATCGCTGGAGTCCTCTCCGTACCTAGCTCGTCGGCACCGTTGCCACGCTGACCCCCGCACTCCTGAGGTGCGCGAGCATCGTCTCAGGGAGTCCTGCGTCGGTGAACACCCGGGTTACCGCAGAGACGGGCAGCAGGGGAACCGCGCCCTGACGAGGGAACTTGAGGGACTCGGTGAGTACGACGGTGTGGTCGGCCCGGGTCGCCATCTGCATGACGACCGCCGCGCGGAGATGGTTGCGGCCGGTGAAGCCGGCGTCGGGCGTGTACCCGTCGACGCCCACGAACAGCAGTTCGACGTGAAAACCGGCGAGGCACTGCTCGACGAGTGGTCCGACGGTCACCTGCGACTCGGGCTGGTAGTCGCCACCGAGGAGCACGACCGCCGCCTGCCCGCCCCGTACGAAGTCCGCGATGAACGCCGAGTTCGTGATGATCGTGACCCCGCGCTTCGTCTGCGCGAGCTCATGGGCGAGCAGCGCGCAGCAGGAGCCGGACTCGATCATGACGGTGGAGCCGTTCGGTACGAGGTCGGCGGCTTCGGCGGCGATCCGGCGCTTGATGTCGTAGTGAAATGCGAGGCGACTACGGAGGTTGTCCGGCGCGATCGCCACCGCGTACCCGTGCTGCCGCGTCACGAGCCCGTTCCGTTCGAGGTGGTCGAGGTCCTTGCGGACGGTCACCTGCGAGACGCCGAACCGCTCGGACAGCTCGTTGACATCGACGCGCTCGTGGTCGATGACGTACTCGAGGATCTTCGAGCGCCTCTCTGCGACCACGTGCCGTCCTCCGCTTCTCGGGATGTAGTGTTACGTACGAAAGGTCTTGAGCATCATATCGAAAGGTCGGCGCGTGATGGAGGATGCCGGGCGGATCTTCGACATCCAGAAGTTCTCGCTCCATGACGGGCCAGGGATCCGTACGGTCGTCTTCCTCAAAGGCTGCCCCATGGCCTGCGCGTGGTGCTCGAACCCGGGGTCGCGGGAGCTGCAGGTGCTGCAGGTGCGCGACGGCGTACACCCGGAGGTCACCATGCCGGACAGCCGCGACTACACCGTCGACGAGGTCGTGGGTGTGTGCCTGCAGGACCTCCCCTTCTATGAGGAGTCGGGCGGCGGCGTCACCTTGTCCGGTGGTGAGGCGATGGTGCAGCACCGGTTCACGAGCCAGTTGCTGGGCGAGCTGCGGTCGCGCGGAGTGCATACCGCCATCGAGACCACCGGGTACGCGGCGCCGGCCATCTTCGAGCGCATCCTCGGCGAGGTCGACCTGCTGATCATCGACGTGAAGCACTGGGATGGCGCGGAGCACAAGCGTTGGACCGGGGTGGACAACGTGCTGCCGCTGCGGAACCTGGGTGTGGCGGTGGCCGCGGGTGGCCCCATGCTCGTACGGATCCCGGTCATTCCCGGTGTGAACGCATCGCTGGACGACGCCGTCGCGTTCTGCCGGCTCCTGGCGCCGATGGGCGTCCGGGAGGTCCAGCTTCTGCCGTTCCACCAGTTCGGCGAGCGCAAGTACGAGCTCCTCGGCTGGGACTACCGCATGGCCGGCATCCCGGCTCTCCACGAGGAGGACCTCGATGCGTACGTGTCCACCTTCCGCGACCACGGCGTGCGCGCGTACGTCTAGGGCTGGGCTCTCGGGCAGGATCCAGGTTTTCGCTGCGCAATTGCGCAGATCGGCGCCCGGAATTGCAGATACTGCATTCGGGCGGCCAAAACCCGGATCGTACCTGTGGCAGACCGGCTCCGGTGGGTCCTGGGCCGTGGGGTCCTAGTGGACGAGCACCTGGACTTCGCCGATGGCGACGGTGCGGGTTGCGGTGAGGGTCAGCGGGATGGTTCCGGACTGGCCGGTGTTAGCGATCCAGGTGATGTCCCAGGTGGTGGTGGCGCGGATCGTGTACGTGCCTTGCGTGCTGTACGAGTAGCCGCAGTCGGGTGAGGGCTGCTTCTGGTAGCTGTCCTTGTAGACCGTCCCGGCGGTCGTGCAGGTCACCGACTTGCCGTCTCCCATCTCCCACAGCGTCTTGGTGACCTTGGCGCTGATCGTGACGGTCACGGACCCGTCGGATGCCGTGTTCGTCGCCGGGCCGTACGTGTGCGGATCCGGCGCATCCACCCACATCCACACCGGCATCCCCACCAGCCCCACGTACCCCGGCTTGTCCTCCGGCACCATCCCCATCCTGATCGGCCGCAGCTGTAGAGCAGCCACGGCCTGCTCTGCGAGGACGCCTGGGTCGGCCGCAGGTATCTCAGGCGGTTGGTTCAGCGACCAGAAGAACCGCGTGAGGTACTTCGCATCGGCGCCAAGGGCCACGCACATGTAGACAGCGCCGTCAGAGTTGCTCTCCCATCGAGGATCCGTCCTTGGAGGTTGCGGGTCCATGGCCTTGACGTAGCACTGTCGCGCGTTGACCCACCAGCCCCCTTGGAATACGCAGTCAACCGGTTGGGTGTCGCTTCCGGTTCCCACTCGCTGTGTACACACGCGCGTGGAGCCCGTTGAAGTTCCGGAGGCCGCTGGTGTTCTTGACGGAACAGCCGCGCCGCCCTTGGTGGCCACGGCGCAGGGATCGCCGTTCTCAGTGCGTCCCGAAACGCAGACCTGCGGCATTCGCACTGACGACGATCCGGAGGCAAACGCGATAGGGGAGAACAAGATCACGATGGCGCAAATGAGCGACGCTGCGAGCCTCAACATGCCGCACCGTCGAACGTCTCGTCGGTCACGTACCAGCGAAGGGTGGTTGGATCCTGATCCACCGTGTAGACGATGTGGTTGATGCCCCCAGTGTGCTCAAGGGTGCTCTGTCCTGCCTTGTCGACGACGTCGAGCCTCGTGACGTCGAGGCATCCGGAAACAAGCCACTGTCGCGCTGATCCGCCCGGCTCCGTGGATTTGATCGTGATCACAGCAACGCCGGTCTGGTGCCAACCGTTGACGAAGTCTTCCTGGAGCGTGTAGCCCCACTTGTCATAGGCGGCCCCTCGCGAGAACGCAAGAAGTTGGCTGACATCCGGCATGTACTGCTGCCGGAGCTGATCGACGAGTGCCCTGTATTTGATCACTGTGTCGTTGGCGGCCATTTGCCCCTCGGACAGCGTGGGGGTGGGGGACGCGGAGGGTGCAACAGCGCTGGGCGTGGGTGACGGAGCGCTGGTCGAGCCCGTACAGCCCGCAAGTAGGGCGAGGGCAAGGAGCACGGCGATGGGTGCTCGACGGTGGTGCAAGGTCTCCTCCTCGCGTCGCCGGACGGCCCACCCCGAGGATGTGCTGAACGGACGCGCGACGAAGGGGTGGGTCTTGCGTTGGAGCATTCCTAGTGCGCGGCAGGCACTGAATGCAAGCGACCTTGTGGATAACCCCTGTCGAGCAAGGGGATCAGGGGAGCGAGGTGGTGCCGAACGTCTCGTACCAGTCGTTGGCGAACGCGCTGACTGCTTGGGCCACATCGGGTGTGGACAAGGCGGCGCGTAGGAGCTGCGGCGGGAGCGTCACGGCCTGAGCGCCGGCTTCGAACGCGGCCGACACCTGGGCGACGTTCTTGAAGCTGGCGGCCATGATCTTGCAGTCGGCGCCGTGCTTGTCGATGAACTTGGCCAGCGACTTGATGGTCGCGACGGTGTCGATGTCGAGGGACTCCATGCGGTTGAAGTACGGGGCGATGTAGTCGGCGCCGGCCGCGATCGCGAGGATGCCCTGGGTCTTGGAGTAGATGGCGGTCGCGGTGATGCCGATGCCCTGGTTGTACAGCTCCCGCATCGCCTTGATGCCCTGCTCGGTGGTGGGGATCTTGACGTACACCTGGCCATCGATCATCTCCCGCAGCCGGTGGGCGTCGCGGACGATGCCCTCGGCGTCCTGGGCGAGGACCTGGACGTGGAGGGTACGGTCCGGGCCGATCAGCTCGCGGATCCGCCGGAAGTGGGGATAGAAGTCGATCCGCCCCTCGGCCTTGATGATCGTGGGATTCGTCGTCACCCCCGCCACCGGGTAGATCGGTGTCATCGCTTCGATCTCGGCCAGATTTGCGGTGTCGAACAGGATCTCCATGGTGCCTCCACGTCTCCCATGGAGCCTATCGATTCTCAGAGTGCCCCACCTGCCGAGCGGTACGGGTGCTCTCCCCGCACGTACAGGTCCTCTCCTGAAAGGGATAGGTCCTCTCCTCGCGCGTACAGGTCCTCTCCTCGCGCGTACAGGTCCTCTCCTCGCGGGGATAGGTCCTCTCCTCAACTGACACGCTCCCGCTCGACTTTCATTCGAAACCGTAATAGAGTGCGTATGCAACCTTGAGAGGATCCCATGAGCACCCTGGTCGAGCCGCCGGTGACAGTTGAGGAGCCGCACTTCGGGCGACTCACCCCGAGGATGGCCGCGTGGCGTGAGGATCTCCTGGACACGCCGCAGTCGGTCTGCGTCGAGCGCGCGATGCTCACGACGGAGACGTACCTCGCACACCAGAACGAGCCCATGGTTCTTTTGCGCGCGTACATGGTGAAGAACGTCCTCGAGCACATGAGCATCTTCATCGAGCCCGCCACCCTCATCGCCGGCAACCAGGCCTCGGCGAACAGGGCGGCGCCGATCATGCCCGAGTACGCGATGGACTGGGTCATCGACGAGCTCGACGAGTTCGACGCGCGGCCCGGCGACCGCTTCACCATCACCGATCAGGCGAAACAGCAGCTGTGCGACATCGCGCCGTACTGGGAGCACAACACGCTCAAGGACCGCGGCCTCAGCCTCATGCCGCCGGCGAGCCGTACGTTCTACGACCTCGGCATCATCCACCCCGAGGGCAACATCACCTCGGGCGATGCGCACATCGCGGTCGACTACGGACGCGTCCTGCGCGAGGGCCTCGCCGGCTACCGCGCCCGCACCAGCGACCTCCTCAAAGGCCTCGACCTCACCGACGCCGCGCAGCTCAAGAAGTCCTTCTTCTACCGCTCCGTGCTCATGACGCTCGACGCGGTCGTCGCGTTCGCCCACCGGTACGCCGCCCTGGCCGCCGACCTCGCCACGACCGAGCCGAACCCCGCCCGCGCCGCCGAGCTCACCGAGATGAGCCGCATCCTCACGAAGGTGCCGGAGCAGCCGGCCGAGACGTTCCACGAAGCCGTACAGGCCGTCTGGCTCGTACAGCTCTGCCTGCAGATCGAGTCGAACGGCCACTCCCTCTCGTACGGCCGCTTCGACCAGTACCTCAACCCCTTCTACGTCGCCGACCTCGCCGCTGGCCGCATCACGGCGGACGCCGCAACCGAGCTGCTCACGAACCTCTGGATCAAGACGATCACGATCGCGAAGATCCGCAGCTGGTCGCACACGCGCTTCAGCGCCGGCGGCCCGCTCTACCAGAACGTCACCGTTGCCGGTCAGACAACCGACGGACGCGACGCGGTCAACCCCCTCTCCTACCTGGTCCTACGCTCCGTCGCCCAGACAAAGCTGCCGCAGCCGAACCTCACGGTCCGCTACCACAAGGGTCTCGCCGACGACTTCATGATGGAGTGCATCGAGGTGATGCGGCTCGGGTTCGGGATGCCGGCGATGAACTCCGACGAGGTCATCATTCCGTCGCTGATCGCCAAGGGCGTCACGCCGGAGGACGCCCACAACTACTCCGCGATCGGCTGCGTCGAGGTGGCGGTGCCGGGCAAGTGGGGCTATCGCTGTACGGGGATGAGCTTCCTCAACTTCCCCAAGACCCTGCTCGTCGCGATGAACTCCGGGTGCGACCCCAAGACAGGAACCCCGCTCGCCACGCCCTTCCCCCACTTCACCGCGATGACCAGCTTCGACGAGCTGATGCAGGCGTGGGACGTGACCGTACGTGAGTTCCAGCGCCACTGCGTCATCCTCGACTCCGCGTGCGACATCGCGCTCGAGGAGAGCGTCGCCGACATCCTCTGCTCAACCCTGGTCGAGGACTGCCTCGGCCGCGGGAAGCCGATCAAGGAAGGCGGGGCTGTCTACGACTTCATCTCCGGCCTCCAGGTCGGCATCGCCAACCTCGGCGACTCGCTCGCGGCGATCAAGAAATGCGTCTTCGAGGACCGTACGGTGACCGCGGCTGAGCTCTGGGACGCGCTGGCAGGAGATTTCGCGGGCGATCGCGGCGCGGAGATCCAGGCGCTGCTCGACGCGGCACCCAAGTACGGCAACGACGACGACTACGTCGACGGGCTGCTCGTCGAGGCGTACGACTCGTGCATCGACGAGATCTATGCCCACCACAACACGCGGTACGGGCGGGGGCCGATCGGCGGCGGCTACTACGCCGGTACGTCGTCCATCTCCGCGAACGTGCCGCAGGGCGCGTCGACGATGGCGACCCCCGACGGGCGTCACGCGGGCGAGCCGCTCGCCGAAGGCTGCTCACCGAGCCACGGCGCCGACACCCACGGGCCGACCGCCGTGTTCAAGTCGGTCTCGAAGCTCGACACCGAGCGCATCACCGGTGGTGTGCTGCTCAACCAGAAGGTGTCGCCGGTGATGCTGCGACGCGAGGAGGATCGCAAGAAGCTCATCCTCCTGCTGCGTACGTTCTTCAACCGCCTCGACGGATTCCACGTGCAGTACAACGTGGTCGACCGCGCGACCCTGCTCGACGCCCAGGCGCACCCGGAGCGGCATCGCGACCTGATCGTACGAGTGGCGGGGTACAGCGCGTTCTTCAACGTGCTGTCCAAGGCGACGCAGGACGACATCATCGCCCGTACGGAGCAGACGCTCTAGGTCTGTCTCCCCTTGTCAGCCCCAGTTCGCGGCCTTGGTGAGGCAGAACGGGTGACCGTCGGGGTCCTGCAGGACGATCCAGTCCGTCGAGGGTTGCTCGGCGGGCTTCGTCGCGCCGAGGTCGAGGACCTCCTTCTCGGCGCTCTCGAGATCGTCCACGGCGAGGTCGAGGTGGAACTGCTTCGTACCGGCGGTGTTCGGCCAGCCGGGAGCCTTCCAGTCCTCGACCCGTCCGAAACCGAGCCGCTGCGACCCGTCGCTGATCATGCCGTAGTCACCCTCCGAGTACGTGACCTCCCACCCGAGCACGGCGGCCCAGAACTCGGCCTCGCGCTTCGGGTCGGCGCAGTCGATCGTGACCATCGCCAGCGATGCCGGCGATTTCGTTGCTGCCATCTCTCCTCCTGACGGTGTACGTGCAAGAGACATACCCCACGTTGTCCAGGTTCTCTCGCCGAACGGTACAGGTGCTCTCCTCGCGCGGATATCTCCTCTCCTCGGGCGGATATCTCCTCTCCTCGAGCGCACAGGTGCTCTCCCCGAGGGGATATCTGCTCTCCCCGCGCGGGCTAGGGCGTGCGGCGCGGGAGGGTGAGCGAGCCGAGCAGCAGGGCCAGCAGCGTCACGCCGACCAGGATCAGCAACGGGCGGTTGAGGTCCCACCCCGTGACGTTGATGGAGGCGCGCTGTACGGCCTCGATGGAGTACGAGAGCGGCAGCCAGTTGGAGATCGCCGACAGCACATCGGGCATCTGGGAGCGCGGCATGAAGACACCGCCCAGCGCCATCTGGGGGAACACGAAGACGGGCATGAACTGGACCGCCTGGAACTCGGTGCGCGCGAACGCGCTGGCGAGCAACCCCAACGCCGTACCCATCAGTGCGTTCACCACAGCCATCGCACCGACCACCCAGAGGCTGCCGGCGATGTCCAGACCGCATACGTACACGGCGAACGTCACGACGAGGATGGCCTGCAGTACGGCGACAAGCCCGAACGCGATCTCGTACCCGAACAGCAGCTCCGCCTTCTGCAGCGGTGTGGTGAGCAGCCGCTCGAGCGTGCCGGACGTACGTTCGCGCAACGTGGCGATGCTCGTGACGATGAACATGACGATGAACGGGAACAGCGCGATGAGCATGGGCCCGATCTGGGCGAACTGCTTCGCGGGCATGACCCACGCGAAGAGGCCGACGAGCAACATGGGCAGCAGGGCCATCATGGCGACCGTACGGGGATCGCGGCGGAGCTGGCTGAGGACCCGCCCGGCCGTCGCGAGCAGCCTCATCGCTGGTCCTCCTCGGCGTGGCGGGGCGTGGAGACGGGGGCCTCGTTGGGAGTGTCGAGGCTGTGACGCGGGCCGGCGATGTCGCGCCGGATCAGCTCGAGGAACGCCTCGTCCGGATCCGACTTGCCCGACTCGATGAGCAGGCTCGCGGGCGTGGTGTGGGCGACGATCCGCCCGGCGCGCATGAGGAGGAGGTCGTCGCAGCGGTTCGCCTCGTCCATGACATGGCTCGAGACGATGAGCGTGATGCCCTGGTCGGCGAGGCCGCGGAAGATCCCCCACAGCTCGGCGCGGAGCACCGGGTCGAGGCCGACCGTCGGCTCGTCGAGAACCACGAGCTCGGGCTGGCCCAGCAGTGCGATCGCCAGCGATGTACGGGTGAGCTGCCCGCCGGACAGGTCGTCCGCCCGCTGGCTGCGCTGGTCCGCCAGGCCGACGGCGGTGATGACGCGATCCGCCTCGGTGGAGGGCAGCCCGTACAGGCGGGTGAAGTAGGTGACGTTCTCGCCGACGCTGAGGTCGGTGTACACGGAGGCCTGCTGGGATGAGTACGTGACGCGGCGGCGGAGCGCTGGCGTCCCGGCGGGCAGACCCAGGACGGTGACCGTACCCCCTTGTACTTTCTGGATGCCCACCACGCAGCGGATCAACGTCGACTTGCCGCAGCCGGATGGACCCATCAGGCCGGTGATGCGGCCGGGCGTCAGGTCGAGGTCGAGCCCGTCGAAGACCTGCACCTTCCCGCGCTTCACTCGCAGCCCCGCGATGGAGACCGCGGGAGAAGAATTCATCATGTACGGAATTACACTCCTGTGCGTGTGATGAGTCAACGATCAAGGCGTGTCGATGTACCGCTGGATCGTGGCGCCCACGGCTGCCACGAGGTCGTCCATCGGCGCATCGGCGAGGCCGGGGATGCCCATCACGTACCGACCAGCGAGCATCCCGTACATCTGGCTGAGGATGAGGGCGGTTCTGTATTGGGCGTCGGACTCGCTGGTCTGACGCTCCGCTGCGATACGCGCGGCCACTTTGGCGGCCAGCTCGCGGTTGAGGAACTGCATGACAATCGGCGTCGTGAACTTCGAGCCCATCGCCGCCCGCATCAAGGGCACAGCGCGGCGCTGGAACTCCGGGTTCTCCCAGAGCGTGAGCACGTAGCGGACCGCCCGTTCTCCGAGCTGGTCCATGTCACCCTCAAGGATCGCGTCGATCGCCGCTTGTGGTCTGAGGGGGAACCGTACGGCATCGGCGAAGAGGTCGGCCTTGGAGTCGAAGTAGTGGTGGATGAGCGCCGGGTCGACATCGGCGCGCTCGGCGATCGCACGGATCGTCGCCGCGTCGTACCCCTTGTCTCCGAACTCCGCGATCGCCGCATCGAGGATGGCCTCCCGGCGCTTGCCCGCCTCGTCCTGGGGCGGGCGGCCCCGGCGTCGACGCAGTTCGGACATGCCGTGAGCGTAGCCGTGGGCGGAGGCGTCAGGTCAGAGCACCGAGAAGCCGGCAGGAAGTGGCCGGCGGCCGGTCAGTGCCAGGAGGGCGTCGGCACTCTGAGCGTCGTCGATGACGAGCTCCGTGACGAGATACATGGCGTGTCGCGCCGAGCTGGGTGGGACTGCCATGGGTGCGCCCAGCGCCACGGCGAGGTCGCAGGTGTGGACGACCAGCTCGAACGTACGTGTCGGCAGGTAGTCGCGCAGTCGCATGCCCCCGGCGATGGTGGTCAGGAGCTCATCGCCGGTTGACCTCTGGACAAGGGCCGTTACCCGATCGGCCAACTCGGCGATGGCGGCGACCGGGTCGTCACCCAAGGCCTGCCCCGCGTCGATGCCCCTCTGCGCCACCCCGGGGCCACGAGCGAGCGAGCGGGTCGCCCGGTAGTAGAGCGCCGCCGACTCGACGTCGACCTGCTCGGGCGGCTTCGCCAGGTACGCCTCGACCGTCACGAACGAACGGCTCGCGTGCCCGACGAGAGCACGTACGTCCCAGTCGCCCAGTCCCAGGGCACCCCAGCGGTCTCCCACGTCAGCCGACGTCGCAACGAACCACTCCGCAGCCGCCTCGAAGGCCTCGCGGGACTCATCCCAGGTGATCTCCATGGCCTGAGCGTAAGCGCGACGATGGTCATTCGATCGAAGTGCAGGTTCTGAGGGGCGTCTCGCAGGCCGGTGCCGGCCATTCCATCAAGATGCAGGTTGTGAAGGCTGATTTCGGCCCGAATGACCTGCACTTTGATTGATGGTCCGCAAGTGCGCCTGGCACACCCGTTCCACAACCAGCACTTTGATGGATGCTCACGGGAAGAGCGCTCGAGAGATCCTTTCGATCACCACCCAGGGTGTCAGCATGATCTCGCGGGCGAGCCAGCGGATCACGATGTAGCCGAGGTCACGGAGGATCTGCTCGCGCTGCTTCTCCTCGACGTACGCGTCCGCATTCTCTCACTTGATCGCCCCGTCGACCTCGCCGATCATCCGGAGCTCTGGCCAGAAGAAGTCGGGGTAGAACGTTCCGTGAGGTGTCGCCAGTCGGGCCTGGTAATCCGGGACAGGCAGGCCGGCCAGCAGGAACTGACCCGCCGACAGCGACTCGGCCGGGGACTCCCGTCGTGGATCTGCGCGGGCGATCGCCGAAGCGAGGCCGGGGCGGCGACTGGTGGCGGTGAACTGCTCTCGCGCCGCCTGCGCGAGTCGCGGGTTCGCGTAGTCCGATCGGCGGACCTGATTGACGTAGCGCTCGACGAGCTGCCTCGCTGCTGCGTCGAGAATCACCAACGACTCGGGGAGGGATCGGCCGCTGACAAGGTCAGTCGCGGTTCGGGGGATGCTCGTCACCTCGTATCCCTCGGCATCGCGGGTCACGTGCTCGGCCGGCAGCCTTATCACGTGGTGCACCGCGGACCGCCGCTGGGAACCATGGCCCTGGCCGGGCGGCAGCGTGACGCAGACGTCCAACGCGTGCCAGTCCTCGAAGGTCGGACTCGGCAGTCCCCAGCCCACGGCGGCGGACTGGTGACTCAAGACGGCACCGGGATTTGCCACCTGCTCTGCGTGGCCGAGGACGAGGTGCCTCGTCCTCAAGTCGTCCGGCCACGCCTCGGTGGCCAGGTACACGCCATGACGCACGACCGTGAGTCGCCCAGCATTGACCTGGGTCTCGATCATCCCTCGCGTGACGCCGGTTGCGAGCAGCATGGATCGAGTGGCTGGCTGCGTCGGAAGAATCCAAGGCCGGGGTGGGCGCATGGACAGAGCCTCGAGGCTGTACGAGGTCGGCCGCAAGCGACCCTGTGCATAACTTCGGATAGCGCCCGGGAAGGACGATCTATGCGGCGGCCTCAGGAGCGGCCACGCGCAGGCGGGAGAGCAGCCAGAACGCGATGATCCCGGCGACGGCCAAGAGGCCGCCGGCGATGCTCAGGCCGGAGTAGCCCATCGTCGCGAGCGCGACACCGGCAAGGGCGCCGCCGCCCGCGCCGGCGAGGGACATCAGGGAGTCGGAGAGGCCTTGTACGGCTACGCGCTCCACGCCTGTCACGGTCGCAGCGACGATGCTCGACCCGGCAACCGTGCTAGCAGACCAGCCGAGTCCCAGGAGGATCAAGCCGATCGTCACGACCATCGTCGAGCCGCCGCTCATGCCCGTCAGCGCCGTCGACACGATGACGACCCCGAGGCCCCCGACGAGCACCGTCGGAGCGCCGAGCTTGTCCGCGAGGATCCCCATGACGGGCGACAACGCGTACATCCCGGCGATGTGCAGGCTCACCGTCAGCCCGACAAGCGTGATCGAGGCACCGTGCCCGGCCATCTGGACCGGCGTCATCGACATGACCGCCACCATGACAGCGTGCGAGACGAGGATCCCGCTCAGCGCGGCGAGCGCCGCCGGGTGTCGCCGAAGGGTGGTGAACGCGACAGAGATCGGTACGTGCGTGCGCGCCTGCCCCAAGGCGTCGTCGCCGACGAGCGTGCGACTCATGAGCAGCGGATCGGGCCTGAGCCCGAACCACATCACGAGCATCGCGGCGACCATGCCCAGGACCGGGAAGAGGAAGACGGCCCCGAGCTCCGGCAACCCGGTCAGGTGAGACAGCGGAGCACCGAGCCGGATCAGGTTCGGACCGGTGACGGCTCCGGCCGTGCTCATCCAGACGACCAGGGCGAGATCGCGTGCACGCGTGTGGCTGGTGGAGAGATCCGTCGCAGCGAACCGCGCCTGGAGGTTGGCGGCACTGCCCACGCCCATGAGGGCGCCTCCCACGAGCAGGAGCAAGAAGCTCGAGAGCACCGACGAGAGGATGATCGAGATGGCACCCAGGGAAGCCAGCGCAAGCCCCGTCACCAGAGAGATGCGGCGTCCACGCGACGCCGCCAGCCGAGCGAGCGCCAGAGACGACAGCGCGGCCCCCAGCGTGGATGCGGTGGTCACGGATCCGGCCCACGCATCAGAGCCCGCCAGCTTCACCGCCATCAGCGAGCCGACGGAGACCACAGACCCGGCTGCGAGGCCGCTGAGGATCTGCGCAGTCGACAGGAGCCCGATCGTGCGCCGGCGCAGTGAGGTCACGGCCGGGGTGTCGAAGACATCGGGCACGGACGATTGGGTGACGGCGGACATGTCCTCAGGCTACCCCATGTACCCCATGGGGGTATACCCGGGGTGTGGCCTCGATGGCTCTCAAGGCCGCCCGCGGGCGGCCCATGCACCCCGCGCTGTCCCGTCCCTCACGAGCGAGGCCCCACC
>Ga0182021_10001058_pt1 | contig 31269 bp, 23 predicted proteins | sample 612E3MmetaG_FD_120493 | JGI IMG/M metagenome (GOLD analysis project Ga0182021, IMG submission 120493) | Permafrost microbial communities from Stordalen Mire, Sweden - 612E3M metaG (Illumina Assembly) | ecosystem: Environmental > Terrestrial > Soil > Wetlands > Permafrost | place: Sweden... | reverse complement strand
TGGCCCGCGCGGGCTCACCCGCGAGTACAGAACTGGAGAACTTCAGGTGGCCAGCACCCTGGACAACGTCATCAGCCTCGCCAAGCGGCGGGGCTTCGTCTTCCCCTGTGGCGAGATCTACGGTGGCACCCGTGCCGCCTGGGACTACGGCCCCTTGGGCGTCGAGCTCAAGGAGAACATCAAGAAGCAGTGGTGGCGTCAGGTCGTCACGGGACGCGACGACATCGTCGGCCTCGACTCTTCGGTGATCCTGCCGCGCCAGGTGTGGGTCGCCTCCGGCCATGTCGGGGTGTTCACTGACCCGCTCACGGAGTGTCTCCAGTGCCACAAGCGCTTCCGCGCCGACACGCTCGAGGAGGAGTTCGAGAACCGCAAGGGGCGCAAGCCCGAGGGGCTGACCGAGATCCCGTGCCCGAGCTGTGGGACCAAGGGCCAGTGGACCGAGCCGCGCGACTTCAACATGATGCTCAAGACGTACCTCGGCCCGGTCGAGGACGAGTCCGGGCTGCACTACCTGCGCCCCGAGACGGCGCAGGGCATCTTCATCAACTTCGCCAACGTCGTACAGGCCACGCGCAAGAAGCCGCCGTTCGGCATCGGCCAGGTCGGCAAGTCGTTCCGCAACGAGATCACACCGGGCAACTTCATCTTCCGTACGCGCGAGTTCGAGCAGATGGAGATGGAGTTCTTCGTTGTGCCCGGCACCGACGAGGAATGGCACCAGTACTGGATCGACGAGCGCACCAACTGGTACGTGAACCTCGGCATCTCCCGCGACAACCTGCGCCACTACGAGCACCCGAAGGAGAAGCTGTCGCACTACTCGAAGCGCACCGTCGACATCGAGTACAAGTTCGGCTTCGCCGGCGGCGACTGGGGCGAGCTCGAGGGCATCGCGAACCGTACAGACTTCGACCTCACGACGCACAGCGAGCACTCCGGCACCGACCTGAGCTACCGGGACCCGGTGACGAACGAGAAGTTCGTGCCGTATGTGATCGAGCCCGCGGCCGGTCTCACCCGGTCGCTGATGGCGTTCCTCGTCGAGGCGTACACCGAGGACGAGGCCCCGAACACGAAGGGCGGCGTGGATGTCCGGACCGTGCTCAAGCTCGATGCGCGCCTCGCGCCGGTGAAGGCCGCGGTGCTGCCCCTGTCCAAGAACGAGGACCTGTCGCCGAAGGCGCGGGACCTCGCGGCCGAGCTCCGTACGCTCTGGAACGTCGACTACGACGAGACCCAGGCGATCGGCCGTCGCTACCGCCGTCAGGACGAGATTGGTACGCCGTTCTGCGTGACGGTCGACTTCGACACCCTGGATGACCAGGCCGTGACGATCCGGGAGCGGGACTCGATGTCCCAGGAGCGTGTCGCTCTCGACCAGGTCAAGGGCTACCTCGCCGCGCGCCTCGCCGGCTGCTGAACCACTGATCGAACGCCCGGGCCCCGCGCGGCCCGGGCGTTCGTGCGTTCGGGGCGCTCGACAGGCATGCACGAGAAGGCTGAATTGCCCGCCGGTCGGACCGTGGTCCGAGTTCGATGGCGGCGGGATCCTCGCGATCGCGTTGGCTGACCTTCAGGTCACCGTGTCCGCCGGCGCTCGTCAGACGGCCGGGGATCCGACGGTCCCTGCCGATCCGCTACGTACGGGACCTCACGGAGCCCGCCCGTCTGGGGGTCCGGCTGGCCGACGGATCTCCACAAAGTGGCAGATACGTGGTCGCCGATTCAGATACGCACCGGGCGACCGAGTATGTGCCAGTGAATGGCGGTCAGGGGGCTACGAGGCCTTTCGAGACCATGCTCTTGCCGGCCGCAACGATGGCTTCCTCGGGCTTGCGAGCGGTCCAGCCCAGGAGGCGCGCGGCCTTCTCGCTCGAGACCCGCCGGACATAGTCGAGGTCGGGGGCGGTCTGGCGGAGCTCCGCTGAGAAGAGGCCGCCGAGCCGTACGACGAAGCTGGGAATCGATCGGGTTGGCACGCGCTTCGCCGCCTCGCCGAGGCTTGTCCTGAGGATGGCGCCGATCTGCTGCATAGGGATCGATGGCCCGCTCGAGACGAGGAATCGCTGGCCGGAGGCCTCGGGTGCCGTCATGGCCAGGATGTGTGCGCGCGCCACGTCCCGTACGTGGACGATCGGGATCCAGAGGTGGGGATAGCCCGGCATCTGCCCGCCGAGGATGCGGGAGATGATGTGGTTCGCGCCGGAGATCGCCGTGCCCATCACCGGTCCCATGACGGCGACGGGGCAGATGGTCGCGAGCTCCAGCGATCCACCTTCGGCGGCGATGAAGTCCCAGGCCGCGCGCTCGGCGAGCGTCTTGCTCCGGCCGTACGCGTTCATGCCCGGTCCATCGAGCACACTCCAGTCGTCCTCGGTGAAGTCCACCTTGGTGTGCGGGTGGCCGTACCCGACGGCGTGGAACGCGGACGTCAGCACCACCCGCTTCACGCCCGCGTCGTGCGCGGCCTTGAGCACCCGCAGCGCTCCTTCTCGCGCCGGGGTCACGACCTCGTCCTCGGTCGCGTGGGGGTCGAGGTTCACGGGCGAGGCCACGTGCAGCACGTAGTCGCAGTCCGCGACCGCAGCCGCCCACCCGTCGTCGCTCGTCAGCTCCGCGACGACGAACGAGAGCGCATCGCCCCTTGTCATCCCGGCATCGGTGAGAACGGTCCGCACCTCGGGCTCCCGCGCGAGCGACCTGACGGTGGTCCGGACGAGATAGCCCTGCTCAAGCAGCTGCAGGATGCAGTGTCCGGCGATGAAGCCGGATCCGCCAGTGACGAGTACGCGCTGTGGGCTCATGGTCCGGTCAGCCTAGGTCGAGATCGACGTACGGGAGGAACGACCCCCGGATCGTCGCCACCATGTCGACCTCGTCGGGAGCCAGCAGCCACTGGAGGTTCAGCCCGTCGCGGAGCGCCGACACGTTGACGGCGGTCTGCCGGGCGAGATGGGCCAGCCCTGTACAGGCCGCGCCGATCGAGGTCCTCGAAAGGGGCCCGCAGGCGGGCTTGTCGGGGTAGTAGTGCAGGAGGGCCGCGGGCGACAGGCCCATGCCGTCCGCCACCTCACGTAGCGAAGTGCCGTTGTCGCCGCGCGTCGCGAACAGCCGCCCGGCGATCTGCTGAATGGCCGCGCTTGGTCGGACCAACGAGGGAACCGGGGGTGACAGTCCTCTCACAGTCAGGGGAGGCCGCGCCGGGCAGCGCCTAGCCTGCTGGTATCTCCCGTCAGTGAAGGCCCCGACTTGTCACAGCAGCCGTTGTTCGTCCCGGCGCCCGCCGGGTGGTACGCCTGCCCGGGTGACCCAGCGGGGATCGGCCGCCGCTGGGACGGCAAGCAGTGGCTCTGCGAGATCCGCGGGCCCATCCGCGACCATTTCGACCATCTCCGCGCGATGTCCGTACAGGGTCTGTCGACCGAAGACCAGGCGCTCCTACGACGGCTGACCGCCGAGGTGTCCACGATCGAGGACCTCGTCCTCGCGCAGCCGGCCGCCAACCCGCCGCTCGTACAGATCGCTGCTCCGCCTCCGTACGTACCGCCGCCCGTCGATCCGCACACCTCGTTGTCGTTACCCGCCCACGGGATGGCGGGACCGTCCGTGTCCTCCGGGGTCGGTGCGCGGTTCGCGGTTCCGGGCAGGAGGGTTGGAAGAAGGCGCAAGGTCACGGTGGCGGTGATCGGCGTGGTGGTCGTTCTCGCGCTGATCGCTGTACGTCTCGCCTTCTCGGGCATCGTGTCCACCTTCTTCCCGAGCACGCCCGCCTCGCTGGCCGTGAACTCGTGCGTGACCCTGTCGTACCCGTCCGGCAGCCCGGACTCCCAAGTTGTGACGTGGGCCTCCAGCGATTGCACGACCGCGGCAGGTGGCCCTGTGAGCTACATGGTCGTGTCCAAGCTGGCAGGCAACGCGGCGTGCGACACCGACAGCCAGTACGTCCAGACGTTCACCAGCAGCAAGGCCGTCGCGAACACCTACTGCCTCATGGAGAACCTGACCGCCGGACAGTGCTTGTACGTGGATGCCAAGGGCTTCTACTTCGACGTGCCCTGCACCGACGTCCGCGCGGTCGTCAAGGTGTCGCTGAGCGTGGACCAGGGCTCCGCCTTCTCGTGCCCCGACGGCACCAAGCCCTGGCAGTTCCCCGCCGGCAACCGCACGTACTGCCTCACCAAGCCCTGATCGGAGGTTGGCCCGGAGCGTTGGGATCCAATGCTCGAGGCCGGCCCGATCAGAACGGGGGAGACCACCAGCTTCAACCGCTACACACGGAGGCCCGTCGCTGACCGCGTACCCTGTACCGGCGACAGGAGGCCGGGCATGGGGTTACGGATCGGGACCATCGAGGTGCCGGTACCTGTCGTGCTCGCGCCCATGGCCGGGATCACGAATCCCGCGTACCGCCAGCTCTGCCGCGAGCAGGCCGAACAGGGAGCTCCGGGCATCCGGCCGGCAGGGTTGTTCGTCTGTGAGATGATCACGAGCCGCGGTGTCGTGGAGCGGATCCCCAAGACGTTCGAGATGCTGCGCTTCGATCCTGCCGACCCCGTGAAGTCAGTTCAGCTGTACGGGGTCGACCCGGGAATCATCGCGAAGGCCGCCGCGATCCTGTGCGGAGAGCTGGGCATCGACCATGTCGACCTCAACTTCGGCTGCCCGGTGCCCAAGGTGACGCGCCGTGGCGGCGGGGGAGTGCTGCCGTGGAAGCGTGACCGTCTCGAGGCGATCCTGCGGGCGGCCGTGAAAGCGGCCGAACCGTACGGTGTCCCGGTCACGATGAAGACCCGTAAGGGCATCGATGACGACCACCTCACGTACCTCGATGCCGGACGCATCGCCGAGCAGAGCGGCGTCGCCGCGATCGCCTTGCACGGCCGGACAGTCGCCCAGGCGTACGGGGGCGATGCGGACTGGGAGGCGATCTCCCAGCTGGTGGACGCCGTGAGCATCCCGGTGCTCGGCAACGGCGACATCTGGGAGGCCGCCGACGCGGCGCGGATGATGGCCGAGACAGGCTGCGCGGGCGTCGTCGTCGGCCGTGGCTGCCTGGGAAGGCCGTGGTTGTTCCGCGACCTCGCGGCCCGCCTGCGGCCAGATGGTTCCGACCAGGCGCCGCTCCTTCCGACGCTCGGCGAGGTCATGGCGATGGTGCGCAGGCATGGCGAGCTGCTGGCCGAGAGCCATGGCGAACGGTACGGACTCACCGACCTCCGCAAGCACATGGCCTGGTACTTCAAGGGCTTCGGCCTCGGCGGCGAGCTGCGGCATGCGCTCGGCATGGTGTCGTCGTTCGCCGAGCTGGACGACCTCTTCGTACGGCTTGACCCTGATACCCCCTACCCAGTCGGCGAGGTGGGCACGCCACGCGGTCGGCAGGGGTCTCCGAGAGAGCGTGTCACCGTCCCGTACGGGTGGCTCGACTCCATGCTGCTCGACGCCTCGGTGGACCTCTCCGATGCCGAGTCGGACGTGTCCGGAGGCTGAGAGTTCCGTGGGAGTCTGGCCCTCCGCTCTCATCCGCTCGGCGTCCTGACCCCTGACTGTCTACCCTGGGGGCGTGGGGGACGTGAGAATCACGGTCGAGCTCGCCGTGCGCATCGACGCGACAGGCGCGCGCGTGCACGTGACGCTGCGCGCTCAGTCGTCGCTGGCGGCCACCGCTGCGACCAAGAAGGTCGCCGAGGTGCGCGCGCTCGTGGAGTCGCTCGCGGCGGTAGGGATTCCGGACGATTCCATCGACGTGACAGGCATGCAGATCGCGACCGGGCAAGGAAAGATCCTCGCCTCGCAGGAGGTACGGATCACTCTCGAGATCGCCACCACACCCGAGCAGCTGCCGGAGGTCCTGGGCATCCTGGCGGCTCGGCACGGGCTCTCGGTCGATCAGGTCGAGTGGACCTACGACGAGTTCGAGGCCAGCATCTCCGCGACCGCGGATGCGATGCGGATGGCCCGTCGCAAGGCGGACGCCGTCGCGGAAGCGGCCGGGTTGCGGGTCATCGGCATCACCTCCGCGAGCGACACGTGGAGCATGCCGAGCCCGCGGGTCGAGATGGCCTCGTTCGCGTCGGACACCCGGATGCGCGTCGGCGCCGCTCCTCTGGACATGGGCATGACGATGAGCTCCACCACCAAGCTCTCGGTGCGGCTCACCGTGGACTTCGAGGTCGCGGCGATCCATGCGGACTGATTCGATGCGGACTTCCACCATGGCTGCCCCGAGCGGGTGGTCATGACCGCGTACGAGCTCATTGCGGCATCGATCGCGCTCGCAGCCATTTCCGTGCCCATCGTCACGTGGCTCGTGCTGTGGCTCATCCGACGCGACCGGATCTTCACGAACGTAGCCCCCGGGAAGATCCCCGCGGATCCCGACGAGGCACCCACGAAGTACGTGTCGCACGGAGCTCAGTACTGGGGGGAGGTGGAGGCGCGCTCGACTCCTCCGGCAGGTGTCTCGCCCGGATTGGGCGGCGTCGTGGTCGACGGCTCAGCAGATGGGCGGGACATCGCCGCGATGATCCTCGACCTGGCGCGCCGCGGCTGGCTCCAGCTCCGCCAGGTCAGCGGTACGGGAAGTGCAGGCGGCGACTGGGCGATCACCCGCGTCGACCAGCCTCTGGACGCGACCCTCGACCTCAACGAACTGCACCTCGTCACCAACCTCGCGACCCCCGGCGGCACCGCGTGGCTGAGCGAGCTATGTGGTGCCAGCGACGACCGCTTCAGCCTCGTGCAGCTGGATCTGCACCGGGAGGTCGTCTCCCGCGGCTGGTACCCGGCGGCGCCGAACCAGACCTCCGACATCCCCATGGCCGTGCTCGGTCTGGGCGGCTTGCTCGGCTTCGTGATCGCGCTCATCGACGTCTCCGCGGTGTCGGTCGGTGCCGGTGCCGTGATCATCGCCTGCGCGTACCTGACGTCCGTCATCGTCCGAGGCGGCACGCCCCGTACGGCGCTGGGCACGGCGGTACGGATCCAGGCCCTGGGACTGCGCCGCTACATCGATGAGGCGCGCACCTACCAGTTCTCGTACACGGATGCTCTCGACACGTTCCGCACGTACCTGCCCTGGGCCGTGGTGTTCGAGCTCGAGAACCAGTGGGCGGAAGTGTTCGCGGAGCTCGACGTGGTGGCTCAGACGTCTGAGCTGCACTTCGCCCGGGACCTCGGCTGGTTCGCGAACATCCGGGACAGTGAGCGAGCCACACCGCCAACCGTGCCCGTCGGCGAGTCCACGGCGCCCCGGCGCGGTGCGTACTCGGAGGAAGATGTCGTAACCACCGTGCTCATGAGCGCCGACGAGGTCGCGGCCGAGAAGCAGTCCGCCGTGGCGAAGGTGACGATCGCCCGCGTGTCGCCTGAGACCAGCGTCGACGCGGCGCAATCCGTATCCACTCCGGAGACTCCCGGCTCGCACGGGGCGCGCGACATCGCCGCGAGCCGCACCACCACCATCGTGCCGGCTGTGCACCGTGCCGCTTCGGCGATCGCGGGGCTGTGGAGGCGCTCGCGTCCAGACAGCGCAGAGGACACGCATCGGATCCTTCCCGTGCCGCCCGCCCCTGACGAGCAGCTCACGACGGTGACGACGCCGGACACAGCTGCCGAGTCGGCACTTGAGGTGGCCTCGACCGTGCCGATACCAGAGACGCCTACGACGGTGGAGGTGGCCTCGGCGACCGATCCGGTGGCGACACCCGCGGGAGGAATCAGCGCGGTCACGGAGAAGATCCCCGGCGTCAGGCAGTGGGTACCGCGGGAGTCGTCCCGGCCCGGCGCCCTGCAGCCTCGCCGGAGGCCGGCCGCTGCGCCTGCCCCCGTACCATCCGTAGCGGCCGCACCCGTCACGCCCCTGCGTGTCCCAGCCGCCGCCGAGGCGCCCGCCACACCGGCCCGGGCACCCGAGACCCCTGTCACGCCCGCTCGTGCGACCGAAGGCCCGGCGACTCCGCCTCGGGAGGAGGAAGCCGCGGTCGTGGCGCCACCCGTAACGGCAGAAGTCGCCACGACGGTACGCGAGGCCCGCTCCGAGGCGACGATGTTCTCGGACTGGATGTCGGAGTTCGACCTCGCGATGACCGGTGACGTGGAGGACAAGGATCTGGAAGCCACAGACGGCGGCACGGTGATCACCGGACCGGAGCGGTTCGACGTACTGCTCACGCCGCCGCTGTGGCCGGATGTCCCGCTCGGCGAGAGAGCAGGACGCGCCGCGTCGGCTGATCTGCCACAGTGACCTCGTGAGCGAGACAGAGCGGGCCAAGACCTGGGCCGGGACGATGGCTGGCCATGCCGCAGGCGAAGCAGTCACCGCCCACCAGGACACGTACGCGAGACTCGATGCAACCCACGTCGTCCTGCGTGAAGAACGCGAGGCCTCGGAGGACGCCCACCTCGCACCGGGTGCTACCCGCGCCTCGGGGGCAGGCGATCGGGCGAGGCCGGAGGAACCCAGTGTCGAGCGCACCTGCTTCGAACGGGACCGTGACCGGATCGTCCACTCCGCGGCGTTCCGGCGGCTCGCCGGTAAGACGCAGGTCGTCGTCTATCCCCACGACCACCAGCGAACCCGCCTCTCGCACGCGCTCGAGGTCGCCCAGGTGGCGACGTCGATCGCGCGTGGCATCGGCGCCAACGTCACGCTGGCCGACGCGATCGCGTTGGGCCACGACTGCGGGCACGGGCCGGGCGGCCACGCGTCGGAGGATGCGTTCGACCCGTACCTCCCAGGCGGGTACGACCACGGGCCCTGGGGCGCCGATGTCGTTCTTGCCCCGCTCAACCTGTGCCGCGAGACGCTCGACGGGATCCGCAACCACTCCTGGTCGCGCCCGGCGCCGGCCACCATCGAGGGCGAGATCGCGTCCTGGTCGGACCGCATCGCGTACTGCGCCCATGACTTCGAGGACGCCGTCGCGGCCGGGATCGTACGTCCCGACGACCTCCCCGACGACGTGGCCGCGTTGTGTGGCCGGACCCGGTCGGAGCAGCTCGGTACGTTCATCCATGCGGTGATGTCGACGTCCGTCCGTACAGGCCGGATCGGCATGGACGAGGAGTCGGCGGCCGCACTCGCAGGTCTGCGGCGGTTCAACTACGAGCGGATCTACACCCGGCCCGAGTCGGTCGCGCAGGCGCAAGCGGTCATCGCCGTGCTGCGCGGGCTCGTCGACCACTACCTGGCGCACCCCACGGACCTACCGCCGGAGAACGCCGTGCCACTGGTTGACGACGACTCGTGGGTGAAGACGGTGGTGACGTACGTGGGCGGCATGACCGACCGGTATGCGTTCGATACGGCAGCGCAGCTGCTCGGCTGGGACCCCGCCCGCATCCCGCGCGGCATCGGTCGCGGCGCCTGACGAGGTTCCTCGCGGCCTGACACGGCTCCTCGCGGCGATGGTCCGCAACGGCGTGGCCAGCGAGCACTAGTTTGGCTGCGTCGGGAGGAGACCGGGGGAATGAGCAAGAGGATGATCGCGCTCAGTGCAGAGGGCGTCGCACTGTGGATGGTGCTGCGCGAGGACGCACTGCCCGAGATCGTGCACTGGGGGCCGGCGCTGCCCCAATCCACCGCTGACGTCACGTCGGCCGTGCTGGCGATCGAGCCTCCGGGCGCGGACGGCGGGATGGACGTGCCGGTACGGGTGTCCATCCTCCCCGAGTCCGGCGTCGGCTTCTTCGGACGGCCCGGTGTCGAGGGACAGCGCGACGGCCGTGACTGGTCGCCCCGGTGGCGTACGGACTCGGTGACGGTCGACGGCGAAGAGCTCGACGATGCCCACGAGGGCGGCCCCGGTGCGGTCGTGGTGACAGCCCACGACGACCGCACACAACTCGGACTCAGGCTCGAGATCGAGCTCCTGCCGAGTGGTCTGGTACGTACTCGAGCGGGTGTCACCAACCTCAGCGACGAGCCGTACGCGCTCACCGCGGTCACGCCGCGCCTGCCCGTACCGCCTCGAGCGACCGAGCTGCTGGACTTCGCCGGCCACTGGGGCACGGAGCGCACGCCGCAGCGGTTGCCGTTCGCCGTCGGAGCGCACGTCCGCGAAGGACGCCGCGGCCGTACCGGTTTCGAGGCGGCCACCGTGCTGCACGCCGGCGAACCCGGGTTCGGGTTCCGTTCGGGAGATGTCTGGGGCGTCCACGTCGCGTGGAGCGGCAACCACGTCCATCTTGCCGAGCGCCTCGCGACCGGGCGTTGGCTCGGCGGCGGCGAACTGCTGCTCCCTGGCGAGATCATCCTCGCGGCGGGCGCGTCGTACACGTCGCCCTGGCTGTACGGGTCGTACGGTCACGGGCTCGACGCCCTCTCGCGACGCTTCCACACCTTCCTGCGAGCTCGGGAGGGTTATCCGACGACGCCGCGGCCGGTCACGCTCAACAGCTGGGAGGCGACGTACTTCAACCACGACATCGACGAGCTGTTCCGGCTGGTCGACCTCGGCGCCCAGATCGGCGCGGAGAGGTTCGTGCTCGACGACGGCTGGTTCGGTGCACGGCGCGACGACACGCGAGGGCTGGGGGACTGGTTCGTCTCGCCCGACGTGTACCCTCAGGGCCTGCACCCGCTCGTCGACCGGGTCCGCGGCCACGGGATGCAGTTCGGCCTGTGGGTCGAGCCGGAGATGGTCAACCTCGACTCCGACGTGGCCCGCGCCCACCCGGACTGGATCATCCAGGTGCCGGGCCGGCTCGCGCCGCCGCAGCGTCAGCAGTACGTGCTCGACCTGACCAACCCGGCCTGCTACGACTACCTGAGGACGTCGCTGACCGCGCTCCTGGACGAGTACGAGATCGGCTATCTCAAGTGGGACCACAACCGTGACCTCGTCGACGGCGGGAGCCCGCTGGCCGGTGGTCGGCCGGCGGTGCACGAGCAGACGCTCGCTACGTACCGGCTGATGCGCGACCTCAAGGCTCACCAGCCCGGTCTCGAGATCGAGTCCTGTTCGTCGGGTGGCGCCCGAGCCGACCTCGGCATCATGGAGATCTGCGACCGGATCTGGGTTTCCGACGACACGGATGCCCAGGAGCGGCTGCGGATCCAGCGCTGGACGATGACGCTGCTACCGCCGGAGCTGCTCGGCACCCACATCGGCAGCTCGCCGTCCCATCAGACCGGGCGCCAGCACAGTGTGGCGTTCCGCGCGTCGACCGCGCTCATCGGACACCTGGGCGTCGAGTGGGACCTTCGTACCGTCAGCGGCGCCGAACTCGCCGAGCTGAAGATGTGGATCGCTTTGTACAAGGGGATCCGCTCCCTGCTTCACTCCGGTGTCGTCGTCCGCGGCGACGAGGAGGGCGTGTGGCTGACGGGTGTCGTGTCGCCGGACCGGACCCGAGCCGCCTACGTGGTCTCGACCACGACCGTCTCCGCCATGGAGCTCACGTTCGGGCGGATCCGGCTCGCGGGGCTCGACCCGACCAAGCACTACGCCGTACGTCCTGTGGTCGTCGACGGCCCGAGTGCGCTGCCGTCCTTCAAGGCTCCGTGGTTCGGAGACGCGCAGGGTGCCGAGTTCGTCGGCACCCAGGCGTCAGGCGCGTGGCTCGCCGGTGAAGGACTGGCGCTCCCGGCCATGTGGCCGGAGTCGCCGATCGTGCTCCTCGTACGCGAGGTCTGAGGCACTCAGACCAGGGTCACGACGGCGAGGAACGGGGCGCTGGACTCCGGCGTCAGAGCTTCGTCGTGCGCGACCCAGAACGTGTCGCCGGCCATGTGCTCACGGCCGGTTGCCATGAGCAGCCGGCCCGTGACGACGGTGACGACCGACTCGCCCGGAACGGTGACGGTCGTGGCCGACCGGGCGGTGACCCGGTAGCTGGTGCTGCGCGGGGACGCATACTCCAGGCGAACCGTTCTGGTCTCGGGGATGCGCCGGGGTGGCCGATGTCCCCGGAGCTCGATCCCCAGCATCCTCAAGGCGACATCGTTCGACCTCGAAGCGGTCACTCGATGCACCAGGGGGCGCTCCGCATGCGGCTGCCACGTCAGGGTGCCGTCGGGCACCCGCAGCCACCCGACCGCGAGGCGTCTGACCAGCCAGCCGACCGTACGAAGCAGGCCGGTGGACCGTCCCGGGCGGGTGACGTTGCGCTGGCGCCAGCTGTTGTCCGAGCGGAACGTACCGCCGCGCACCACCACGTACACCGTGTCCTCGTCGTGCCGATGGTCCAGGGTCGTCGCCCCGGGTTCGATCCGCGCCTCGTACACGCGGACGAGCTCGTTGTGGAAGATCTCCGCATGAACCGGCTCGTCCGCCACGGGGACCCACGCGGGGTGCGGTGCGGTGCGACCGTTCATAGCGACCCTCCCGTCGCGGCGAGCAGTCCGACGTCGCGCAGCCAGTCGATGGTCTCGGCGAGCATGTCGACGAGCGGGGTGCGGCCCAGCCCGAGGACAGTCTGCGCCAACGTGTCGTCGACCAGCAGGTCTCCCGTGGCCCGCCGGTACTTGGCGAGGCTCAGCTCAGGCTCCGAACGGGTGATGGCCGCCTTGAGCTCTGTGGCGAGGAACGCGAGTCCGAGCAGCGGCCGGGAGGTGGCACGCTCCGGGACCGGGGCTTCCAGCAGGCGGGCGATGGTCTGTACGACGTCGAGGGAGGTCGCCTCGGTCCCACCGAGGATCACGTTCCCTCCCTCAACAGGGGCCGACACCGCGGCAATCTGAGCCGCGACCACGTCGTGCACCGAGACCCATGTGGCCGATCCGGGCGGCACCACGCGCAACCCGTTGTGGTAGATCGGCAGAATCAGCTGTTTGGACCAGTTCGCGGCGTCATACGCGCCGAGGATGTTGACGGGGTTGAGGATCACGGCCGAGAGGCGTCCCGAGCGACTGGCGGCCTTGACCAGCTGCTCGGCCGCCCACTTGCTCTTGCCGTAGTTGTCGCCCTTGGCGGCGACGTTCGAGGGGGAGTCCTCCCGCAACCGCACTCCTGGTTGGTAGCCGTACGCGGAGATCGAGGAGGTGACGACGAGGCGGCTGGCGCCTGCCCGCTCGGCGGCCTCGATGACGCCGCGCGTCCCACCGACGTTGTCGCGGAACTGGGCGTCGCGGTTCTTCGTCCACGTCGTCGTGTTGCCGGCGAGGTGGAAGACGACGGGTTGCTCGGTGCCGGCGAAGGCGCGGTCCAGGGACTCGGCATCGCCCAGGTCGCCCATGGCAATCCGGACCCTGGGTAGCAGATCCGTCCGGTCCCCTTCGCGGCAGAAGGCGATGACGTCCCAGCCGTCAGTGACGAGACGTTCGACGAGATGGCGGCCGACGAACCCGGCCGCTCCGGTGACGACGGTGGTGGACATGTGCTTCCTCTTTCCATACCGACGGTATTCAATACTTAGGGTATCGTGCTGGCATGCCAGCACAACCCCGAGCTCGTCGTCGGCCGACCCGCGAAGAGACGCGGGCGCGCCTTCTGGAAGCAGCTGCCACGGTGTTCTCCGAGCGAGGCTTCGAAGCGGCGTCCCTCGATGAGGTGGCCACCGAGGCGGGCCTCACCAAGGGGGCCATCTACTCGAGCTTCAGCAGCAAGGAGCAGCTGTTCTTCGAGGTCCTCGAAGCGCGCACTCACGAGCGGCTCGCCAGCGCGCGTCTTGTCGTGGGCGACAGCACACCCGCCGCCGGCCATGCGTTGGGCGAACGTCTGGCATCGTTCACCGCGGACGATCCGAACTGGCATCTTGCGTTCCTCGAGTTCTGGGCGGCGAGTGTCCGCGGGGAGCGCGCGAACGCGATCGAGCTGCGGGAACGGCGGAAGGAGTTCCGCGACGCGATCGCGGGCGAACTCGTACGCGCCGGCGTGGAGGACCACGCCGATCAGCTGGCCGTCCTCATCCTCGCGCTCTCCAACGGACTTGCCGTCGAAGGCGCCATCGACCCCGACGGTACGGAAGGGTTGTTCGCCTTCGCTCTGGAACGACTGGTCGGAGGCTGACCGTGTCTACCTCGTGGACGAGGGACGAGGTCTGACACAGACGAACCCCAGGCACCGGAGCGGGCACCTGGGGTTCGTACGTGGTGTGGAGCGGTTACGCCTTGCAGCCCCACTGGCTCAGGCCGGACGTCGCGTAGATGCGGTTCGCGACGGTGATCTGCTGCTCACGCGACGCCAGGTCAGCGCGGGGGGCGAACTGACCGCCGCCGTGGCCCAGCCAGGTCGCGCTGGCGAACTGCAGGCCGCCGTAGTAGCCGTTGCCGGTGTTGATGTGCCAGTTGCCGCCGGACTCGCACTGGGCGACCTTGTCCCACATCGCCGCATTGGAGAGGTCGAGACCCGCGGTCGATCCGGTGGTCACGACGGGGGCGATCGCGGCGGCTGTCACGGTCGAGGCAACCTTCGTACCCACGGTGGTGACCTGGTTGGTCGCGGGGGTCTCGGTCTGGGACACCAGGGTGCGGGACTCTTCGACGCCGTCGACGGTCACAACCCGGAAGGTGCTGGTCTTCACGCCGTCCACGCCCTTGGTGGTCACCTTGGTCGTGCCATTGGCGACGCCTGCGTTCTTGACGGTGCTGGACGTGTACGCGATGGGCTCGGTCGTCTGCGCACTCGTGATGACGACGCGCTTCAGGGTGATGGTCTGGCCGTCGACCAGAGGATCGGTGATCTCGGGGGTGACCCGGTCGGACACGTTCACGGTGACGCCCGCGTCGTACAGCGCGCCGGCGACGGTGGACGAGAACGTGGTCACGCTCGAGCTCGTACCGTCATGGGACACGGTGACCTGCTTGGAACGGATGCGCGTCACGGTGATGGTCTCGCCGCTCTTGACCTGGGAGTCTGCCGCGGGCGCAACGGTGTCCTTCTGCTCGAGGGACACGGCATTCTTGGCGAGGACGTCGCCCACGGTGCTGACGTAGCCGTTGACCCTCGTGGCCTGGCCGTCGACGACCAGCGTCACTTCCTTCTGCAGAGTTGATGCCGTTGCGACACCTGCGCCGCCGATGGCGAACACGGCGGCGACACCGGTGATGATCAGTTTTCTGGGTACGAACACAGGGATGGTCCTTTTCCGGGAAACACGGTCGACGCCCAGAATAAGGGATACCTGAGAGATTTCCAAAGAATCTCTCAGGAAGTCGCCCTACACCCGACGCGCACAACCCCTCGGGCGCCCGTGCACCCTGTGGCACCACACTGGAGAACTCCAAGGGTCGTGGCCGTCGGCGGCTACGGGTGAAGCGCGAGGCGGAGGTCCGATGTGACGATCCGTGCGTGCTCGATGAAGCGGTGCCCCACGGTCACGGTCGCGGCTTGGCCGGCCATGATGCCGAGGAGGACGAGCACCTGAGCGGCGCCGGCCTGTACGGGTGATCCGCCGCCCAGCAGGACACCGATGAACGCACCAGGCAGTGTCACGAGACCCACCGTTCGGGTCTGGTCGTTGTTGGGCATGGTCGCGTCCCGAGCCGAGTCGGGATCGGTCAGCCGGATCGACTCGGCGCGGGAGAACCCGAGGGACAGACCCGCCTCGTACTCGCCGAGGTGCGACCGCAGGTGTGTGAAGGAGTTGCGTGCCCCGAGTGTGTGGGCCGTCATCATGTTGCCGATGACGATGCCGGCGATCGGGATGAGCGACAGTCCGTTGAGCGGTGCGGTACCCGTCGCGTACACGATGAGCAGTACGGGCAGGATGCCGGACGCCATCGCGATCGCGACCCACGGCCAGCAGGCGGTGACGTCGACGCGCTTCGAGGTCGTGTAGACGCCGATGACGAACATCACTGCGACGAACGCGAGCGCGCTCCAGAGATGCTGGAGAGCAGCGACGATGATCACCGACACGACCGCGAGCTGCACGATCGCCCGTACGGCCGCCACGACGGTCTGCCGCCCGATCCGCAGGTTGCCGGCGCGTGACACCACGAGCGTGAGGCTGACAAGCAGTACGAGCGCCAGTCCGAGCTGCCAGGTGGGTTCCACGGTCATGGACACATCATGTCCCGGTATGGCTGACAGCAGGGGATGCTCCAGGGCTCCCGACAGGTTGAACAGAAGTCGTCGGGGTTCTGGGGGAGCAGGGGATCGACCGCGATGGCCAACCAGCGCCCGTACGTGTGACGGCTTGACCCGTGCGGACACGGCCTCGTAGAGTCCACATGTCAGGACAAACATCGAACGTCATGTCCTGAGCCTTCCTGAGAGAGAAGAGTCAGCGATGCTGCGCCTCGCGATCATCGGGGCCGGCCGTATCGGCCAGGTCCACGCTCGTACGATCTACGCCCATCCCGGTGCTGAGCTGGTCACGATCGTCGATCCGGTGCCCGGGGCCGCGGCAGCCTTGGCAGCCACGTTCGGTGCGAAGAGCTCCGAGAAGGTCGAGGACGTGTACGAAGACCCGACCATCGACGCCGTCGTGATCTGCTCGCCCACGTCCTGCCACGTCGACCAGATCATCGCGTCGGTGGCCGCGGGCAAGGCTGTACTGACGGAGAAGCCGATCGACCTGTCCGTCGCGCGCGTCGACGAGTGCCTCGCGGCGATCAAGGGCCAGGAGCACCGCGTCATGGTCGGCTTCAACCGCCGCTTCGACCCGGGTGTCGTCGAGCTCAAGGGCCGGCTCGACGCGGGAGAGGTCGGCGAGCTGCGCCAGGTGACGATCATCAGCCGCGACCCGGCCGCCGCGCCCGCCCAGTACATGGTCAACTCGGGCGGCATCTTCAAGGACATGACCATCCACGACTTCGACATGGCTCGCTTCCTGCTCGGCGACATCGCCGAGGTGTCCGCGAGCGGCCACGCGTTCATCGACGACATCCGCGGGATCGGCGACATCGACACGTGCGCCGTCACACTCACGGCACCGTCCGGCGCCACCGCGACGATCCTCAACAGCCGCGTCTGTGCGGCCGGCTACGACCAGCGCATCGAGGTCTTCGGGCCGAAGGGCGCGCTGGAGACGACGAACCTGCGGACGACTGGTGTCCGGTCGAGCAGCGGCTCCGGTACGGAGGTGGCCGGTCCGTACCTCCCGTTCTTCCTTGAGCGCTACGCCGCCGCGTACACCGCCGAGCTCGACCACTTCATCACCTCGATCGAAGCCGGTACGGCCCCGTCACCATCCGTCCTCGACGGCCGGGCCGCTCTCGTCATCGCCGAGGCTGCGGGTACGTCCCTCGCCGGTCATGCCATGGTGGCTGTGGTCTGACCGGCCGATCGTCAGCGGCGACCCCTAGACTCGCCAGCGTGGTGGGGCTGATCAACGACGAGGACATTGCGGAGGTACGCGACCGTGCGCGGATCGACGACGTCATCGCCGCCTATGTGTCACTCAAGCCTGCCGGTGGCGGCTCGCTGAAGGGGCTGTGCCCGTTCCACGACGAGAAGACCCCGAGCTTCCAGGTCACGCCGTCGCGGGGCTTCTACTACTGCTTCGGCTGCGGCGAGTCGGGCGACGCCATCTCCTTCGTCCGCAAGATCAACAACCTGTCGTTCGCGGAGGCTGTCGAGCATCTCGCCGAGAAGTACGGGGTTCAGCTGCGCTTCACCGAAGGCCCGGGCGGCCAGCGCGAGAATCCCGGCAGCCGGCTGCGGATCCTCGAGGCGAACGGGGTGGCGGCTGAGTACTACGCCGAGCAGCTGCTCACACCCGACGCGGTCGTGGCGCGCCAGTTCGCGCAGGGCCGCGGCTTCGGCAGGGAGGTCGCCGAGAAGTTCGGTCTCGGCTTCGCGCCCACCTCGGGACGTGCGCTGGGCCAGCACCTGCGGGGCCGTGGGTACCGCGAGGAGGAGCTCATCGCGGCGGGCCTGATGCGCCAGGGCGGGTGGGACTTCTTCCAGGGCCGGGCGATCTGGCCGATCAAGGACGCCGGCGGGCTGGTGCTCGGGTTCGGTGCCCGCAAGCTCTACGACGACGACCGGATGCCTGCCAAGTACCTCAACACCCCCGAGACCCCCGTCTACAAGAAGTCGCACGTGCTGTACGGACTGGACCTTGCCCGCACGAACATCGGCAAGAAGAGCCAGGCGGTGATCGTCGAGGGCTACACCGACGTCATGGCCGCGCACGTGGCGGGGGTTGACACTGCGGTCGCGTCGTGCGGCACGGCGTTCGGTGACGACCACGCCCGCCTCATCCAGCGGCTGCTCGGCGGCGATGCGTTCCACGGCGAGGTGATCTTCACGTTCGACGGCGACGCCGCGGGCCAGAAGGCCGCGCTCAAGGTGTTCTCCGGCGACCACCACTTCGCGGCGCAGACGTACGTCGCGGTCGAGCCGAGCGGGCTGGACCCGTGCGACCTGCGGCTCCAGCAGGGCGATGCGGCCGTGCGTGAGCTCGTCGCACGCCGCCAGCCGCTGTACCGGTTCGTCATGACCAACGTCCTGAGCCAGTACGACCTCGACCGGGTCGACGGTCGTCTCGAGGCGCTGCGTGCGGCCGCGCCGCTGGTCGCGTCGATCCGTGACAACTCGCTCGTTTCCGGCTACATCCGCGAGCTCGCGACGATGCTCGGCACTGACGTGGAAGAGGTCCGGAAGGTCGTCAGCAAGGCGTCGGGTCGGCGTCCGGCCGAAGCTCCGACGCAGCAGCGCCCCGCCACGCCGCCGCCCGAGGACGAGTCGCAGGGCGCGCTCATCACGTACGAGCTGCCGGACCCGAACGACCGCGCGCTGACCGTGGAGCGGGACACGCTCAAGCTGATGCTCCAGTACCCGGACGCGTTCGTCGATGGCTGGCACGGGGCGTCTCCCGACGACTACTCGAACCCCGCGTACCGAGCGCTGTTCGCCGTGATCGCGCCGCAGTCGCCGCAGGGCGTGTCGAACTCCGAGTGGTCCCGGCGCATCATCGAGGGGCTCGAGGACGACTCGCTGCGCCAGCTGGCCGTACAGCTCGCGGTCGAGCCGCACCCGATGGCCGTGACCATGCCGTACGCGGTCTCGTACGTGGCCAAGCTGCGCCTGCTCAAGGTGATGTACACGATCGCCACGCTCAAGTCCAAGCTCCAGCGGACGAACCCGGTGACCGACGAAACCGCGTACAACCAGATGTTCACGACGATGATCGCCCTCGAGGCGACGCGCAAGGAGCTGCTGGTCCTCTCCACCGGGGAGTGAGTGTGTGAGCGGTTCCCCGAAGTCGGTGTTGTCGCAGTGTTGTCCGGCGAGATCGGTGGATGACTGACGAACACGTCCCTTTGAAGTACATGGTCCGGGCATGACGACCACACAGCTGCTGACCCCAGCGGAGGAGGACGCCCTTGCGGCGGCCGTCGAGATCGGGGTGCTTGCCGAAGAGGCGTCCCGAGGCGGGTTCGCCGCGGATGCCTGCCTCGATGAGCTCGACCTCCTGATACAGGAGGGACGCGCCGCCAGGGACCGGCTGCTGCTCGCCAATGTCGGCCTGGTCAAGGCGATCGTGCGCGGCGAGTTCGGGGCGTCGCCCGCGGAGTTCGCCGAGGTCGTCCAGGAGGGTCACCTCGCGCTCGCCGAGGCGTTGGCACGGTACGACCATCGGCGGGGTCGTTTCGGGCCGTACGCCGCGGCGTGGATCCGTGCGCGCGTGCGCGGAGCGATCTCGACGCAGTGCGGTCGGGTGGGCGTACCGGCACGGGACATGGCCCGCTACTTCGCCGTCCGTCGCGCCGAGGTGGACCTCATGCAGTGCCTCGGACGGTCGGTCGTCCCGTCAGAGGTCCCGGGCGCGTACGGGGTGGCGGCCGTGCAGGCCCTCGTGACGCCCGCACCGTTCGCGGCGGCTCTCCTTGTTCCGGACGAGTCGGCGAGCAGCCACCTCGATCCGGACGCAGCCTTCGACGCGCTCCAGCTGTTGGACCGGCTCCCGGTGATCGACCGGCGGATCCTGCGGCGGCGTTTCGGGTTCGACGGGCCACCCGCATCCAGAGACGAGGTGGCGCGAGAGGTGGGCGTCAGCGAGCCGACGGTGCGTCGGATGGAGGCGCAAGCGCTCACGGTGCTGCGCCACGGTCTCGCACGGCTGGCGGCGGCCTAGACGGAGGTCGGCGACGGCACTAGATGGTGCCGGTCACCCGCTGGAGGATGAGCGACGAGCCGGCCACGAGGATCCACAGCAGTCCGCCCAGCGCCACTGGACGCCACCCCGCCTGCTTGATGTGCCGCAGGGACGACCCCATCCCGACGGCGGCCATCGCCACGGTGGTGCCGATGTACGCAAGCTCCTTGATCACCGGTCCCCAGGACGCCGGCACCATGCCCACCGACCGTGCTGCCGCGGCGACGAGGAACAGCACGAGGAACGTCGGAATCAGCTTCCACCACACCGGTCGAGTGCCCGCTTCCGAGTTCCGGTGGGTTCGCCACGATTCGTACAGGGCCAGCGGGACGATCGCGAGCGTCCGGGTCAGCTTGACCACCACGGCGACGGTGGCGGCCGTCGCGCCGTAGACCGTGGCCGCGGCGACGACGGAGGAGGTGTCGTTGATGGCCGTACCGGCCCACAGGCCGAACGACTCCTGCGACAGGCCCATCGCGTGCCCGATCAGCGGGAAGAAGATGGCGCCGAGCACGTTGTAGACGACGATCACGGTGACGGACAGAGCGATCGACGTGGCGGGCGCGCCGATCACCGCGCTCATCGTCGCGATGGCGGACGCGCCGCAGATGCCCGTCCCGTACGTCACCAGCTGTCCCGTGATGTGCTCGACCTTCAGGAGCCGCGCGAGCAGCCAGCCGCCGAGGAGCGCGACGATCAGGGTGCCGAGGAGGACCGGGAGCGTACGACCGCCGGTGCTGGCGACCTGCCCCAGCGACATTGTTGCGCCGAGCATCACGATGCTGGTCTGGAGGATGTACTTCCCGGCGAACTTCGTACCGGCCTTCCAGCTCTCTCGTTGTCCGGCGAACTGACCCACGACGAGGCCGAGCAGGATCGCGACGACAGGTCCGCCCAGCACCGGCACCACATGGCCGACGCCGTACGCAACGGCGCCGATGAGCAGGGGTGGGAGTAGCCCGGGGATGTACCGGCGTGCAATGGTCACGGTGATCCACCCTGGCATGCAACACATCGCTGCTTGTTGCATGGAGGTCGGATGAGACGCGGGTCGTTGATGTTCGCGCTCAAGCGGGCGGCGCCATCCGCCGAACCGGGTGCGCAGGCGATCGCGATGCTGCGCGGACGTCTCGACGTGGCTCGTGCCGCCGGGCGGGTGCTGGCCACGGTCCTGGTGAACGTCGTCGCCTTCGCAGGAGCGGCGATTCTTCGCTGACATGGAGTGCGGAGGCGTCGCCCAAGTTGTTGCAACTCGCACTAACTGGGGGGTCGGCGGCACCCGGCAAAACCCGTGGGAGCAGAATGCGAGTAGCCCTGGCGAAGCCGCCTCGGCTGCCGACGAGCATTGCTCGGGAGCACGAGCGCGCTGAGAGGGAACGTGGCATGTCATTGAAGGCGCATACCTACCCCGGTATCTCCGAGGTCATCAACGGAAACGGCGCTGTTGCCCACGTGATGAAGCACGTGTGCGGTGGAGTGATCGGCTACCCGATCACGCCGTCCACGGAGATCGCGGAGACGTTCGAGGCCGCTCGCGCTGAAGGGCAGCTCAACGTCTGGGGCAAGCACCCCTTCTTCGTCGAGACCGAGGGTGAGCACTCCGCCCAGAGCGGGGCGATGGGCGCGGCGCTCACCGGTGGCAACTTCATCTCCAACGCGTCATCCAGCCAGGGCATCCTGTACGGGCTCGAGTCGCACTACGTCACCGTCGGCAAGAAGATCGGCGGCTTCGTGCTCCAGGTCGCCGCGCGCGTCGTGACCAAGCACTCGCTCAACGTCATGGCAGGACACGATGACGTGTACGCGCTGCTGCCGACCGGCTACACGATCCTGTTCGGCTCGAACGCGCAGGAGGCCGCGGATCTCGCGGCCATCTCCTACCGCGCTTCCGCGCTGTCCCTCGTCCCGGTGGCCAACTGCATGGACGGCTTCGCGACCAGCCACGTGATGAGCGAGGTGCTGCTCCCCGAGCCCGACCTGCTCCGCGACTTCCTCGGTGACCCGGCCGGCCGCATCCCGTGCCCGACCGTCGCCCAGGAGCTCCTCTTCGGAGCCAAGGGCCGTCTCTTCCAGCTCGAGCGGTTCCTGGACCGTCACGCACGCGACTTCGACGCCGACGACCTGGCCGCGCTGCGCGGCCAGCTCACCACGCAGGCCGATGCGGTCGAGTCCGGCAACGAGGACCTGCTCGCCACGACGTTCGCGTGGGTGCCGGCCAGCCTGCAGAACCAGTGGCGCCGCCAGTGGCTCAACGCGCTCGCCAAGGGCACGCGTCAGCTCGTACCCGCCTTGGTCGACCCGCACAACCCCGGCCTCACCGGCCCGGTCCAGAACCAGCCCGACTTCCAGGCGGGCTCGGCGGACCACCGTACCCACTTCGCCAGCGCCGTCCCCGCGATCGTGCGCCAGGCGATGGCCGAGTACACCGAGCTCACCGGCCGCGACTACTCGCCCGTACAGGCCTACGAGTGCGAGGACGCCGACTACGTCATGGTCGGCTTGGGCTCGATCACCGACGACGTACGGGCCGTTCTCGGTCACCTGCGCTCCGAGGGGATCAAGGCCGGCGTGGTCTCGATCAAGCTGCTGCAGCCGTTCCCCGAGGCCGAGCTCGTCGCGGCCATCGGCAACGCGAAGGCCGTCACGGTCCTCGAGCGCTCCGACGACACCGCTCTCACCCGTTCCGTCACCAGCGCGCTGTTCCACGCAAGGGCCAACGGAGAGTCCACGACAGAGCTGTTCGCGGGCGTTCCGGCCCTGTCAGCGATCCCGCGCCTGACCACAGCGATCTTCGGTCTGGGCGGCCACGACGTACAGCCGCGGCACATCGTCGCCGGCTTCCAGAACATGGTCACCGGCAACCCGGCTCCGCTCGTCTACCTCGGGTCGCAGTTCTTCACCGCGAACCCGACCCCGGCCGTCGCGGCCATGCAGGAGAAGCTGCGCCGTGCCTACCCGGAGACCGAGCTGATGGCTCTGGAGACCGGCCCCAACCCGCGGGTCCTGCCGAAGGACGCCCTGCGGATCAGGTTCCACTCCGTGGGCGGGTACGGCACGATCGCCACCGGCAAGCTGCTCACGGACCTGCTCAGCTCGCTGCTGGGCATGCACTCGAAGTCGGCCCCCAAGTACGGCTCGGAGAAGTCCGGAGCGGCGACCAACTACTACATCACGCTCTCCCCTGAGCCGGTCCTCATCACGAACGCCGAGCTCGAGGACGTCGAGGTCGTCGTGGCCCCGGATCATCAGGTCTTCTCGCACACGAACCCGCTCAAGGGCCTGGTCAACGGCGGAACCCTGCTCATGCAGTCGACCAAGGACCCGCTCACGATCTGGGCGGAGCTGCCGGCCTTTGCACGGCGCGCCATCCGTGAGCGTGGCATCAACTTCTACGTGCTCGACGCGTTCGCTATCGCCAAGGACCACGCGCCGACCCCCGAGCTCCAGACCCGCATGATGGGCATCGCGTTCATCGGCGCCATCCTCGGCAACGTCAAGGCGGTCGCCCATGACGGCGGCGCCGCAGAGACCGAGGCCGAGGTGAAGGCCGAGCTCGCCAAGAAGTTCGGACGCCGTGGTGAGCGCGTCGTCGATGCGAACATGGCGGTCATCCGCGACGGCATGACAGCCGCACGGAAGGTCGACTACGCCGATCCGGCGTTCGAAGCCGTCGAGGCACAGGTGGTACGGGAGCGTCGCAAGATCCTGTCGCCCATGATGACTCCGTCGGTGGCCACCGCTCGTACAAGTGGCCTGTTCGACCCCTCGTACTACGAGGAGATCGTCGCCAAGCCGTTCCGTGAGGGTGTCATCGACGAGGCCCCGGTCATCCCGGGCACCGGCATGTTCATGCCGTCCGGGACCGCCGCGGCCAAGGACAAGGGCATCTTCCGCCGCAACGTCCCGGTCTTCGACCCGAGTTCCTGCACAGCCTGCATGGAGTGCACGATGGCCTGCCCCGACAACGCGATCCCGAACGCCGGGCACGAGATCAGCGATCTGCTGTCGTCTGCCATCACCGCATCAGGGCTCGTGGAGGCCAAGCGGGCGGCGTGGTACGACCTCGTGCCGGCCTGGTCCGACGAGGTACGAAGTGTCTTCAAGGCGTCGTCGGCAGCCGGGGATCTGGCGGCCGTCGCCACGCAGGCAGCGTCCGCGCTGGCCGAGGGGTCCGTACCGACCGCCGAGCTCGACCAGATCGTCGCGGCGATCGCGTCCTTCCCGGTCGCACGTACGCGTCCGATCTTCGACTCCGAGGAGAAGCGCGCGAGCGGATCCGGCGCGATGTTCTCCGTCACCATCGACCCGTGGAAGTGCACGGGCTGCATGCAGTGCGTCGAGGTCTGCGGACCGCACGCCCTGACCAACCATGAGCAGGACGACGAGCTGCTCGAGATGCTGGAGGGCCGTTTCGAGCGGCTCACCACGCTGCCGGACACACCCGAGCGGATCACCGCCGCGGCGACCACTCCAGGCGGCGACATCAAGCGGATCCTGCTGGCGCGCGACGACTACTACTCCATCACGGGCGGTCACGGTGCGTGCCGCGGCTGTGGCGAGGTCACCGCGATCCACCTGTTCAACTCGCTGACCCACCGCATCGGTGAGGACCAGCGCCAGGCGCACATGCGTGAGCTGGATGCCTACTCCGAGAAGCTGGCCGCGCTGGTCGAGACGCTGCCCGCGGACAGCCCGCGGCGTACGCGTGTCGAGAAGACGATGGCTCAGCTCGAGAAGCGGCTCTACCTGTACGAGTCGGGCCCGACCGGCAACGGCCCGGCACCGACGGTGATCGCCAACTCCACCGGCTGCTCCAGCGTGTACGCGTCGACGATGCCGTTCACGCCATACCTCGACCCGTGGGTCAACGGCCTGTTCCAGGACGCCCAGCCGTTGGCTGTCGGCATCTACGAGGGGCTGGTCTCCGGGCTCATCGAGGAGGTACGCGCTCTGCGCCTTGCAAAGCTCGAGCTGGACGGCACGTACGACCCGAGCGTCCACGACTCCAAGCTCGCGACGCTGTCGTGGCGCGACTTCACCCAGGCCGAGCGGGCGCTGGTCCCCGCGGTCGTCACGATCAGCGGCGACGGCGCTGCGTACGACATCGGCTTCGGCGCGATGTCACGCGTGCTGGCTGCCGGCACCCCGATCAAGTCGATCGTGCTCGACACCGGTGGCTACTCCAACACGGGCGGTCAGGCCTCGACGGCCAGCTACTCCGGTCAGGACGCCGACCTGGCGCGCTACGGCGCGACGCACGCCGGCAAGCAGGAGACCCGCAAGGAGCTTGGACTGCTCGCCGCGTTCCACCCGAACGTCTACGTCTGCTCGACCTCGACGGCGTACTACGGCCACTTCCTCCGCGCGAGCGGCGAGATGCTCGGCTTCGACGAGGGCACATCGCTGATGGTCGTCTACACGCCGTGCGACACCGAGAACGGCCTGCCCGAGGACCTGGCGAACTCCAGGTCCCGGCTCGCGGTCGACAGCCGGGTCGCTCCGCTGTTCGTCCATGACCCGCGGAAGGGCAGCACGCTCTCCGAGAGGTTCAGCATCGATGGGAACCGCGAGCCAACCGGCCTGTGGACCACCAAGTCGCTCACGTACTCCGACGCCGACGGTAAGACCAAGGTGCTGAAGCAGCCGTACACGCCTGCCGACTTCGCACTCGGTGAGGGCCGGTTCGCCAAGCAGTTCCGCTGGCTCGCCGCGCATGAGGAGGATGGGGCGATCCCGATCGCCGAGTACGTGGAGTTGCCGATCGCACAGCGGACGGCGCGCACGCCCTTCGTGTACACGACGGACAAGCAGGATCACCTGGTGAAGATGGCCTGCTCGGCAGGGGTCGTCGCGATGGTCGAGGACCGCAAGCACTACTGGCAGACCCTGCAGTTCCTCGTGGGGCAGTCCGAAGCGAAGCTCTCCGCCGCCCACAAGGCCGAGGTCACTGCGCTCCGTGCTCAGTACAGCGAGGCCATGGAGGCCCGTGAGTCGACGCTCGACACGATCGCTCAGGCCATGGCCGATCTCGCCACGTCGAGCGGCGCACCGGCTGGTGGCCCGCTGAACATCGGGCTGATGGGATCGCCGTCCACCGCGTCGTCGGCTCCCACCGCGTCCGCTCCCAGCGCGGCGGCTCCCGCCGCAGCGGCGACAGCGCCGACGGGCCGGCCGATCTGGCTCGATCCGGCGGACCTGCCCAAGTGCAACGACTGTGCGACCTGCTACCAGGAGCTGCCGCAGCTGTTCGAGAAGGCGACCATCATCGTCGACAACGAGCCGCGCACGGTTGGCCGGATGATGCCGGACGCTCTCAAGGGTCTGGTCATGACCGACGAGCTGGCGGCGCGCATTGCACGGGTGAAGTCGACCTGCGACGCGGAGATCATCCAGTGAACGCGCCCGGGCTGACCAACCAGCTGGCTCTGCTGGAGCGACGTCTGGCGGCCGATCCCACTGCGTTCCGGAATCTGTTCACCACCGACGGCATGGAGGCTGTGGCCTGGGAGTTCCGTCAGCCGGAGCTGGGCCAGGACTTCATCTGGCAGGTCTGGGACGTGCTGAGCCGTGACGACGACGCCAGCCGCGTGATGATGCGCTTCCTCTGGAAGCTGCCGTTGGGCAAGAAGCGCATGTTCGTACGCGCGTTGGATGTCCACCTGTCGGAGAAGTACCCGATGTTCGCCGGGCTCAGCCAGAACTGGCCGGCCAGCAACGCGATCGAGCCGTACATCCGTGAGGCCGAGGACCGCTCGAAGGACTTCGAGCTCGTCAACAAGGGCTTCCTCGGCTACATGGACCTCGGCTACACGCGCCGCGACGTCGAGCTCTTCGTCTGGCTGGAGGCGCTGCGCGACAAGCAGTGCGCCGAGGCACCGTGCGAGCTGGGCGTACTCGTCGCGGGTCATGTCGAGCCGCAAGGCGGCTGCCCCGTACAGATCCACATCCCGACGATGTTCGCGCTGATCGGCGAAGGCCGCTTCCGCGAGGCGCTCGAGATGCTGGAGTCCTGCAACCCGCTCCCGAACGTGACGGGCCGCGTGTGCCCGCAGGAGCTGCAGTGCCAGGGCATGTGCCTCCACAAGAAGTCGATGAGCATCGGTCAGCTCGAGTGGTTCCTGCCCGAGTGGGAGAAGCTGGCGGACCCGGCCGGGCTCGCCGCGCGGTTCCGGGACCTGGACGATCCGTGGCAGAAGGCCGTACGGCCGCCTGTGGCGATCGTGGGATCAGGACCTTCGGGGCTCATCACCGCGTACCTGCTGGCCGCCGAGGGGTTCCCGGTCACGGTGTTCGAGGCGTTCCACGAGCTCGGGGGAGTGCTGCGCTACGGCATCCCCGAGTTTCGGCTGCCGAACCAGCTCATCGACGACGTCGTGGCGAAGATCAAGGCCCTCGGTGGGCGCTTCGTGACCAACTTCGTGGTCGGCAAGACGGCGACGCTCGAGCAGCTTCGCGACGCGGGCTTCCTGCGCGTGTTCGTGGGCAGCGGTGCGGGACTGCCGCGGTTCCTGAACGTACCGGGTGAGCACCTCCTCAACGTGATGTCGGCCAACGAGTTCCTCACCCGCGTGAACCTCATGCAGGGACATCGCGAGAGCCACGAGACTCCGCTCCCCGAGATCAAGGGCAAGCAAGTGCTCGTCATCGGCGGCGGCAACACGGCGATGGATGCGTCGCGTACGGCTCGTCGTCTGGGCGGCAACGTCACAATCGTCTACCGGCGGACCCGGGCCGAGATGCCCGCGCGCGTCGAGGAGATCGAGCATGCCTTGGAAGAGGGCGTCGAGCTGGACGTGCTTCGGTCCCCGATCGAGTTCGCTGGAGACCCGCAGACGCACTTCGTGACCAGCGCGACCGTGGAGATCATCGCCTTGGGCGAGCCGGACAGCTCGGGGCGTAGGCGTCCCGTGCCCACCGGCCGTACGACCGAGATCGCCGCTGATCTCGTCATCATGGCGCTCGGCAACGCCTCGAACCCCATCATCAAGGACTCCGAGCCGAGGCTCTCGGTCTCGAAGTGGGGCACCATCGAGCAGACGGGCGTTCCCGGCTCGAAGGAGACCTCGATCGCGGGCATCTACACCGGCGGCGACGCCGCTCGCGGCGGTTCGACAGCGATCCGTGCGGCCGGCGATGGCCAGGCGGCGGCGCGCGAGATCGTACGGACAATGGCGACGATGGACCAAGCGGACATCACCGACCGCGTCAACCGCGCGCTCGCGTACAGCGAGGTGGCGGCCCAGATCCCGGTGATCGTCAAGAAGGTGCACCTGAGCGCCGGGATCGAGGAGTTCGAGGTCCGGGCTCCCGTGATCGCGCGCTCGGCGAAGGCAGGTCAGTTCGTACGGGTCCTCCCCACGCCGGATGGTGAGCTCATCCCGCTCACGCTGGCGGACTGGGATGCGGAGAAGGGCACGATCACCCTCGTCATCCAGGCGATGGGCACGTCCACGCTGAAGATGAACGAGATGAAGGTCGGCGAGGCGTTGGCCGGCGTTGCCGGCCCACTGGGTCGTCCGAGCGAGCTGACGCGGTACGAGGACGCCGAGGTCGTGTTCACTGCTGGAGGCCTTGGTCTGCCGCCCGTCTACCCGATCATGCGCGAGCACCTGAAGATGGGGAACCGTGTCACGCTGATCTCCGGCTTCCGCAGCCGCGACCTGATGTTCTGGAACGGAGCGGACGAGCGCGTCGGCATGATGAAGGCGCAGTACGGCGACCAGCTGACTGTGGTCTACACGACCAACGACGGCTCGTACGGTGTCCAGGGCTTCGTCACCGCTCCACTCCAGGAGATGCTCGACGCGCATCGCGACGCGACGGGACTGACGATCGCCGAGGTGGTCACCATCGGCCCGCCGCTCATGATGCGCGGTGTGTCCGATCTCACCAAGCCGTACGACGTGCACTGCGTCGCCAGCCTCAACTCGATCATGGTCGACGCCACCGGCATGTGCGGCGCCTGCATGGTCCCGGTCATCGAGGACGGCCAGCTGATCCGCAAGCACGCCTGCATCGACGGGCCTGAGATCGACGCCCACGGCATCGACTGGGAGAAGTTCCTCCCGCGCTTCGGCCTGTTCCGTTCCCAGGAGCAAGCCAGCCGCGTACGGAACGGGTTCTAGGCGATCTGACACGCACCGCCCCCGGTCCGGCATTCGCCCGGTCCGGGGGTTGCCTGCCGTTGTGGCAAGCACACTGAGGCAACCACTGGCGGCTCCTGGGTCGTGCCACGGCCCGTCTTGAGAGTCGGCCGCACACGACCACGTACGCAGCCCGTGGCTAGTGTCGTCCCGATGGGTGGAGGCTCTTCGACGGTACCGTTCGCGGCCGACGGTGACGTCGCCCGGTTGGACATCACGCTCGACGCGTACGCGGCGCCGGTGCTCTCATGATCGCGCTCGATCACTGCAACTCAAGGGGAGATGCGATGCGTCAGTTCGTCATCATCGGCGGGGGAGCCCGCGGGCTGTACTTCACAGAGATCCTCGAACAGGAGCTCGGCTGCAAGGTCGTCGCCATCGTCGAGACGTACAAGCCCGGAGAGTCGTTCATCGAACATCCCCTGGATGACGCGAAGATCGAGGGGGTCACGATCTTCGACGACCTCAGTCGGGCCCTCGACGCCTATCCGCCGGACGCCGTGGATGGTGTCTTCATCATGACGCCCGAATGGACTCACACCGCGATCTTCACGGAAGTCGTCAGCAGGGGCTACAACATCTTCCTTGAGAAGCCGATCGCAACCACAAGAGAGGACGCCCTGGCGATCGGATCCTTGGTGAATGGCTACCCCCACGTCGTCCAGATCGGATTCGTCCTGCGGTATTCCGGGTTCTACCGCCAGGTCAAGAACTGGTTGGAGGGTCGTCCGATGGGCCGGGTCGTCATGATCCAGATGAACGAGCGACTCACCGTGCAGCACGGGATGAAGTTCAAGCGCAGCTGGCACCGGATGGTCCAATACACCGGCGGGTACATCAACGAGAAGTGCTCCCACGACCTGGATCTGATGTGCTGGTTCAAGGAGCCCGAAGCCACGCCTGTACGTGTCGTGTCCTTGGGTAACCGCGGCTATGCCACATCCAGCGTCGGCGAGACGACGTGCGCCACCTGTACGAGGGCTGATTGCCTCTACCGGGATGAGCCGAGCAGCTACGACAAGTACGTCGACGGTGAGGTGCTGTTGGATCAGACCGCGAAGGGCGTCGGCCAGTGCATCTACGGGAACGACTCCGACATCACTGACAACCAGAGCGTGATGATCCAGTTCAGCGACGGAAGTCACGGCGTCTTCTCCTCGATCGCCATGAGCGGCGTCCCAGGACGAGACCTGGTGATCCACTGCGAGTACGGCACGATCTGGGGGAGTCTCGAGACGGGGGAGCTCCACCAGCTGGATTACCGTACGAACGTCACCGAAGACTTCGCGATCGGCGGGATGAACATGCACGGGGGCGGTGACGTCCAAGTGGTGCGTGAGTTCGTCGAGTGCATCGCCGATGGCACGCAGCCGAGCGCCAGGGTCAGCGATGGGGTACGAGCGACCTTGCTGGCCCTGGCAGCGGACGAGAGCATCGCTTCGGGCGAGGTGGTGGGGTTCAGTCTGTGACCATCACGACCTGCTGCGTGCAAGCGGTCGTAGCGTTCGGCCCACGTCTGTCCGACCATCTCGCCCGGTCGAGCACGAGGGGCCGGATCCCGCGGCGTAGCAGACAGGCGGCGGTGGCGAGTCCCGCAGCGCCCGCTCCGATGACGACGACCTGGACCTTGTCCATCACGCCGGTCTCCGGCTCAGTGGGAAGCCTGGGGATCCATCACGTTCGTCCCGTCGGAGAGCACGGGCGAGAGGAATCCGAAGACGTTTCCGTCGGGATCGATGAGATACGCGAGCCGGCCGACGCCGGGCATGTCGTCGGGTGGCAGTGCCTCGACCGCGCCAAGCTCGATCCCTCGGGTGAACGTCGAGTCGACATCGTCGACCGCCACGACCAGGTTCGCGCCCGCTACCGGAGCCCCAGCCACGGGGCTCGGGCCACGTCGTCGGGTGAGACCACCGTTGATGCCGTGGCCGGCGGACCCCACCTGAATCGATCCCTCTCCCGTGGTGATCGACCAGTAGTCCATGTCGCCGAACCTGGTGAACTCCCACCCGAGCAGGCTCGAGTAGAAGTCGATCAGCTGCTGGGGCTCCGATGCGTGGATCTCGAAATGGACGACGAGGTTCGCCATGATTCCTCCTGGCCGATGCGGGCACGTATGGCTGCGTGCGGC
>Ga0182021_10001054_pt1 | contig 31312 bp, 28 predicted proteins | sample 612E3MmetaG_FD_120493 | JGI IMG/M metagenome (GOLD analysis project Ga0182021, IMG submission 120493) | Permafrost microbial communities from Stordalen Mire, Sweden - 612E3M metaG (Illumina Assembly) | ecosystem: Environmental > Terrestrial > Soil > Wetlands > Permafrost | place: Sweden... | reverse complement strand
TAGATAAACTCGAAAGCGATGCACTTATACCTTCGTTATCACCTCTTCTAAAAATTGCAAAAGTCTTAAATGTACGTCTTGGAACTTTCTTAGATGATGCCCCTCAAACGGGTCCTGTGGTCGTCAAGTCTGGCAAATCTGAGAATGTTATGAGGTTTTCTGGTGAAAATAGTAATCTTAAGAACAGTACCTTAGAATTTTATTCACTTGCATCAGGCAAGACAGACAGACACATGGAACCATTCTTAATAGATGTACATCCTCCCGAAGTAGAAGATTACAAACTATCCTCCCATGAGGGTGAAGAGTTTATATTTGTAATGAACGGAGAAATAGAGGTTCTTTATGGTAAAGAGACTTATTTAGTCTCTGAAGGAGATAGTATTTATTACGACTCTGTTGTTCCCCACGAACTTCATGCTCATGAAGGAGAAGCCAGAATTCTGGCTATGGTGTACACACCTATTTAAAGCAATTTTTTTTTGATTGAATAAGATTTTTTTATATGTTAATTAAATTTTGATAAAATAGTAAACTTTATAAGAGGAATTAAATGTTTGAAACAGTAGTAACTCCAAGATTCGGTGACATTGATGGACTTCGCCATGTTAACAATACAGTACTGGCAGTGTGGTTTGAACAAGCCAGGAATCCAGTGTTTAGGATGTTTACACCGGATCTGGATCTTAGCTATGAAAACTGGAAACTCATAATGGTAAGAACAGAATTCGATTTTCTATGTGAAATGTACTATGGTGAAGATGTTGAATTAAAAACCTTCATTGAAAAAATTGGAAACAGTTCATTTACCATGGGACACGAAGCTTGGCAGAATGGAAAGCTTAAAGTCAGAGGAAAGGCAGTTTTAGTACACTTCGATTTTATTGAAAAAAAATCTATGCCAATACCAGAATCAATTAGATCACAGTTAATGGAACATTTAATGCCCCATGGCACTCAAAGTGAAAATAGCAAATAAAATATATTCAAAAATGAAATTATTGAATAATTTGGGGGAAAATTTATGTTATTTACAGAAGATACATTAGGAGACTTCCTTGAAAAACAAGTCAAAAAAAATCCAGATAGAGATTTTTTAGTATATCCTGATAGGGACCTTAGATTTACCTACGAACAGTTTGATGAACGCGTGAATATGCTTGCTAAAGGTCTTTTATCTTTAGGAATTGGAAAGGGAGATCACGTTGGTATTTGGGCTAAAAACGTTCCAGATTGGCTAACTTTCATGTTTGCTACTGCAAAAATTGGAGTAGTTTTAGTAACAGTCAACACTGCTTATAAGTCTCATGAACTGAAATATGTTCTTGAACAGTCAGATATGAAAGCTATTGCTATTATAGACGGATTTCAGGATGTGGATTACTTGAAAATAATTTACGATCTTGTGCCTGAACTAAAAACCAATGAAAGGGGACAATTAGAAAGTGAAAAATTACCATTTTTAAAACAGGTGATCTACATTGGACAGGAAAAACACAGAGGAATGTACAACACCAATGAATTGATGCTCCTTGGTAAACACACCGATGATTCAGAGCTTTTAAAGGTTAAAAAAACACTGAATAACAATGATGTTGTAAACATGCAATACACATCTGGAACCACAGGATTCCCAAAGGGAGTTATGCTAACCCATCGAAACATCCTCAACAATGGATATTACATTGGTGAAAGACAAAAATTCACAGGAGAGGATAAATTATGTATTACAGTTCCTCTATTCCATTGTTTCGGTATTGTATTAGCAGTTATGGCCATAGTAACTCATGGGGCTACTATGGTAATGATAGAAATCTTCGAACCGTTGATGGTACTTGCTGCTGTTCAAAAGGAAAAGTGTACGGCACTTTATGGAGTTCCAACTATGTTTATTGCAGAATTCAGCCATCCAATGTTTGATATATTCGATTTATCTTCCCTGCGTACAGGTATCATGGCTGGTTCACCATGTCCGATCGAAGCAATGAAGAAAGTTGTTAAAGATATGCATATGACCGAGATAACCAGTGTTTACGGTCTAACAGAAGGTTCACCAGGTTTCACACAGACAAGCGTAGATGATCCTCTTGAAAAACGTGTGGAAACTGTGGGAAAACCCCTTCCAAACTGTATAGTTAAAATTGTAGACCCTGAAACAGGTGAAAAAGTAGGAACTAACCAGACTGGTGAAATATGCTGTAAAGGTTACAATGTGATGAAGGGATATTATAAAATGCCAGACAAAACCAGAGAAGTAATAGATGAAGATGGATGGCTTCATAGCGGAGATCTGGCAACTTGTGATGATGAAGGATATTACTCAATTGTGGGTCGTATCAAAGATATGATAATCAGAGGAGGGGAGAATATTTACCCTCGAGAAATAGAGGAATTCATTCACACTATAGACGGTGTTAGGGATGTGCAGGTTGTTGGCATCCCAGATGAAAAATATGGAGAAATAATTGGAGCGTTCATAATAAAAGAAGAAGCATCACAGTTAGCAGCAGAAGATATTAAAGATTATGCAGTAAATAAAATTGCACGTTATAAAGTACCTAAACATATTTTCTTCGTTAATGAGTTTCCACTAACAGCAAGCGGTAAAATACAAAAGTTTAAATTAAGGGATCAGGCAATTAAAATCCTAGGTAAAGAATCAGAAGAAGATATTTAACATAATAAAATGACATGTTTAAGGAAATTGATCTATTTTTTGACAAATCAATAACTGATCATCTTGAATATTGTTATTTTAGCAGATCAAAGATTATAAAATGATAATTTTAAGGAAAAACAAGAAGATCTTGGAGATGTTTCCAATTGGCAGTGCGAAAGGTGCTGTTAATAATAGGAGAAAGCCTCTATTTTACGGTTACCTAAAACTCAAGAGAACCGGAGATAAGGTAAGACCATACAAGTTCATTGTTAAAAAGGACACTGAAAATGAGACTCTTTTACCTCCAAGTGAAGCAATTAAAATTTTAAGAAAACAGAATGTTTACCTTATTGGGGAGGATTCAGAAACAGAAGAAATGCTGGAATCCCTAGATATACCGTACAAAAGGACCCTTATGTGCAGACATTGCACTTTTGAAGGTTTTATAACTTTGATCAGAAGAGATTCTTCTTACCTTTATCATGAAGAGTACATCTGCAGAACATGTTCAGAAGAAGAGATAAAAAGAGAGTTAAAAGCACGTTCATTTGATATGAGTACATTTGAAAATTTCAAGAGGATACTCGACAAAACAGGAGATCTGAACCTGGTTTTAACCATGTTCGATCCAAGATTTAATCCTGTGAAAAACCCTAAATTAACCCTCTACGACAGGATCGATACGGATAATGAACAGAAAGTTAAGGTAAGTATGGATGATCTTAAAATTCCACTGGAATTAAAAAATATATTGAAGGGTCATGGAAAACATTTACTCCCTGTACAGGCTCTCACACTGGATAAGGGACTTCTGGAAGGAGAAAACCTCCTGGTTGTTTCTGCAACTGCCAGTGGCAAAACTCTCATAGGTGAACTTGCAGGTGTTCCAGGGGCAATGGCAGGCGATAAATTCATATTCTTAACCCCATTAGTTGCCCTTGCAAACCAGAAGTACAGGGACTTCAAAAAGAAATATAAAAAGCTAGGGCTCAAGGTTTCAATACGTGTAGGAATGAGTAGAATAAATGCTAAAGAAGAGCTTTCAATACATGATGAACGTGTTCGTGATGCAGAAATTGTAGTTGGAACTTATGAAGGTCTTGATTTTCTATTAAGATCTGGAAATGCATCTGAACTTGGAAATTTAGGTACTGTAGTTGTTGATGAGATACACATGCTTGATGATGATGAAAGGGGCCCACGTTTAAAGGGTTTGATACGCAGATTACAGACACTTTTCCCTGATCTTCAGATAATTGGATTATCAGCAACAGTTAAAAATCCCCTTGAAATTGCCGATGAATTCAAAATGAAACTAGTTGAATATGACAAACGTCCAGTTCCACTAGAAAGGCATTTGATCTTTGCAAGGTCTGAACATGATAAGGAGGATATCATGTCAAAACTTGCGAGGCAGGAGTTCAAAAATGTGTCTGCCAAGGGATTTAAGGGTCAGACCATCATATTTACAAATTCAAGAAGGAAGACTCATTCCATAGCTGATTATATGGTTAAAAGGGGTGTTAATGCCGCAGCTTATCATGCTGGACTTTCTTATGCTAAGAAAAACAAGATAGAAAAGGAATTTTTAAGGCAAAAAATTGCAACAGTAGTAACAACTGCTGCGCTTGCAGCAGGAGTAGATTTTCCAGCTTCTCAAGTAATATTTGAGACGCTAACAATGGGGAACAAGTGGTTAACACCCAACGAATTTTCACAAATGCTTGGTAGGGCTGGAAGACCATCCTACCACGATGTGGGCAAGGTTTATCTGATACCTGAGATAGGATTGAAGTACGACGATGAAACCGAGGATATGCGTGCTGTTGCACTTTTAGAAAGTGATGTGGAACCTATAAACGTACACTACACTGAAGACGCTGTTGTGGAGCAGGTGCTGTCAGACTTGTGTGCTGGAACTGCCCATAACATCCAAGATATTAAAACAGCATACATTAAAGAAGATATTCCAATGGACATTAACATGGCATGTAATTTGATACTTGACCATGGGCTCGCAGTAGTAAAAAAGGGTAAGATGTCACCAACCAGATATGGGCGTGCAGTTTCAATGTCATTTTTAAATTACGAAGATGCAGACCATATTAAAACGAGTATAAACTCTGAAAAGCCTTTAAAACCCCTAGATATTGCAACGGGTTTACAGCCCTTTGAGAATGCATATTTATCCTCCCGTGTCAGTCAAAAACTTGTAAGGGCATTAAAGGCTAACATATCATCCAGGCTATTTGCAGACTCAACCCTGGACATATTAAGCTCTGCAGATGCAATTTCTAAGCTTGAACCCAAGTTCCAAGAATTGCTCATAAACCTCCAGATGGAATTCTTATCCTGCAGGTGCAAAGACCGACCATTTTGTGATTGTTTCCAAAGAGAACTCTCGCAGAGGATGTTGAAATATAGGATGTTGAAGTACGACCCTGCAGATATCAGTAAAAAACTCTTAAAAGAGTATGGAATACATGTATATGCAGGTGACATATTTTCATGGTTAGACTCATTAATAAGGGCACTTGAAGCAATAAGAAGAATAGCAGACGCGTTTAATAGTGTAAAATTAGTTAAGGAGTGTAGTCAGCTAATTAAAAAAATAGAAAATTAATTATCATACAATTTCTTTAACATCGTTGATCACATCTACTATTGCAGTTTCAAGTAGCGATTCACCGAGGTTCATATCAACAAAGACCCCTAATTCTTCAACTTCTCTAGCACCTCGATCAATTTCCTCATCTGCTTCTCTTGCTTCTTTAAGACCAACCATTCCCACTTCTGGAAATTTATCAAACATAACGTGTTCTTCTAGTTTTGTTACATCCAAAAATCCAAGAAGTGCTCCAATAGAAATTTCCCCTGTTCCGGCATGGGGTCCCTCAATTTCAACTATCTTATTGTTGAAAACAATTTTTAGACCTGTTTTATTTCTAATATGCTCAATATAATCTTTAATAGGTAGATTACCACCATGGGCATTCACAAGAACAACGCTGTCAAGATCAAGACATTTTTTGGCAGAGAGGAGAGTTGGTATCAACTGTTTCTCAACAAGTTCCTCTGGTTTAAGGTGCACACCATGATCAATATATGAATATTCTGTAGCAGCATAAAGAACCCCTAGAAACTTAGCACCAGTAATTAATGAAGCTTGAAGTCCAATGTAAGCTCCTATTTTCGAATCTGTATCTATAGGGAGTGCTGCTCCATGATTTTCTAGGTGTGATCCTATTGCCAAAACACCTACCCTGTGAACTTTTGAAGATATAATATTCCCTGATTCATACCTAAGTTCTGCCATTTATAAACACCTCTATTCCAATAAATTCATTATAGTTTAATTTAAATTTAATTTAAATTGTTAAATCCCAAATTTTATCTCCAATGTGGTGTATGGTTTTCACTGCTTTACCTTCACGGTTTTCAACCATTTCAGGACCGGATATAATACTTCTACCAGTTGCAAGAGGTTTTCTATGGGTTTCGTCTACAATTATAACCAAATCTCCCTCTTTTATATTTTGGTCTGCATTGGTGATGCCGGGCGACATTATATCAGCACCCTTAATTACAAATTTGACAGCACCCATATCCACAACAACGTATTTTGACTTAATATCCAGTTCAAGAGCACCCTTGAGTGTTGGGAACGGTTCTCCATCTATCCACATTATCATTGGGGTGCCATCTACCAAAATAATATCTTCTATATTTGTTTCTATGATTTCAACTTTACTCTTGTGTTTCAAGATGGTTGAGTAATCCCCAAGCTTCTTTTCAACTTCTCTAAGCATTTTCTTTTTAAGATGGTATCTTTTCCTTATCTTCAATTTACACACACCTTACTCTAGGTAATCTTTTTCTATTCTTTAATTCATACATTAATTGCAATATTAATATTATATTATTTAACAACGGATACATTTAAATATAAATCGAACCAACAATGAAGTTATAGGAAAGGTGATATTGTGACTGTACAGAAGAATTTGAATACTTCAAGGCCGTTAGATGTACTTGGTAAATCATTAAACACCCAAGTATTGATAGAGCTCAAAGGTGGAAGAGAGTTCAGAGGACTTTTAAAAAGCTTTGACATGCATATGAATTTAGTATTGAACGAAGCCGAAGAATTAGAAGGCGGAGAAACATCAAAAAGGTTAGGAATCGTCCTCATAAGAGGGGACAACATAGTTTATATATCCCCGGTATAAAAAACTAATCCTATACAATCGACTAGAAATAATTTTAAGATCACGGAGGATAAAGATAATGAAAGGAACACCATCATTTGGTAAGCGTAATAAAAAAACCCATATCAGGTGCAGGCGTTGTGGAAAAAACTCATACAACGCACGTAAAAAGTACTGTGCAGCTTGTGGATTTGGAAGATCTGCTAAGATCAGAACATATAGCTGGCAGAATAAGAAACTTAATGGTTTAAGGTTGAAGTAAATGGATGCGATTAATCCAATAGATGTTAGGATAATTGTGGAAGGTGCATCAGATGTGGAAATAGTTTCAAGGGCAATGCAGAACATAGCCCTAGGTGCTGATTACCACATCACCATCTCCTCCATAATCCCAACAACTAACCCTGAAATAGCTAAAAAAGCAGTTCAGGGCGCAGATATAGTACTGATTGCAACGGATGTAGATGCACCAGGCAGGGAGCTAGCAGAAAAGTTCAAAAAATGTCTTAAAAATCAAGTTGGACATGTTGAACGCATGAAATTTCCCTTTGGTCATGACGTAGAGTACATGGATCCATCCATAATAAGGAAAGAGATCAAAAACGCCATAATCCGTACAGGACTCACATCAATAGCCAACATTCATAGATTCAGAGAACTTGAGGACCAGTTAACTGAATCAAGGGAGAATGGAAAGGACTTGGTTCGTGAGAGAACTGATCTGGAGATTGAAAACCAGAATCTAGGTGCAATAAATAAAGAATTAACTGATTCAAATGAGAAGTTAGAAGAAAAGCTTAAGATTGTCCAGGATGAATTCAGGAATGCCAAACAGAGACATGCTGATATTAAAAATAAGTATCAATTCATCAAGGCCAAACAACTTTTCGAAAGATTTTCACTGAAGGAACTATGGAAAGAATCATTTGATGAAGAATTAAGTGAAGAAGAACAAATTTATTTTATATCTAACGAATTTAAACCTGAAAAAATAGTTATAGGTCAGGGTTATATAGCAGCAACTTCAAAAGATGCTGCTAAAGAATGGTTAAAGATAATAAGGGCAGTTCTAATTTTTTACGATTCTAAGATAGAAGATCTAAAGGAAGAATTCACCGATGAAAAATTCAATCCAAATCTGTTAAAGGAATAAATAAAAGTAATCGATAAGAAATGTCTATAAATCTAATTTTCAGATTAAAAGTGTTTAGAAATGATTTATTTAAGATAATCTTTTGTAATTTATTATCTTATAATATCAGGGAGATTTTCAATTGAGGGATAAATGTGGTATTGTAGGTGCGTATTCTCGTAAAAAGTCTATAAACATTTCGCGTCAAATATACTATGGTTTATATGCTCTCCAGCACAGGGGACAGGAATCTGCAGGCATATCAGCTTATAACGGCGAAGAAATATCAACCTTTCGTGGTATGGGTCTTGTTTGTGATGTTTTCAACAATGGAAACATGGAAGGAATGGACGGCCACGTTGGTATAGGACATGTAAGATATTCAACTACGGGTAAATCAAAAATAGAAAATTCGCAACCATTTTTCAGTGACTTCAAATCTGGAACAATTGCAATAGCTCACAATGGAGATATAATCAATTCAATGGAGCTTAGATGTGAACTTGAACTTTTAGGATATGAATTCAAATCAACAACAGACTCTGAAGTGATCTGTCACCTCTTAACAAGGGAATACACCAAAACATCAGACATGGTTGAAGCAATTCGCAACGTCACAGAAATGCTTAATGGTTCTTATTCTCTTGTAATACTTGTAAATAACGACCTTTTTGTAGTTAGGGATCCAAGCGGTATAAAACCACTTTCCATGGGTCAAATGGAAGACGTAACATTAGTGGCCTCTGAATCTGTTGCTTTTGATGTGGTAGGTGCCACATATATCCGTGATGTGGAACCCGGTGAAATCCTCCATATCAACGAAGAAATAAAGAGTTTCAAAATTCCCGATGCAGAGAAAGCCAGAAGGGCTCACTGCATGTTTGAATATGTGTATTTTGCGCGTCCTGACAGTATATTAGACGGAAAATCTGTTTACAATGTTAGACTGAATATTGGAAAAGCACTTTCCCAAGAGTTTCCAGCAGATGCAGATGTGGTTATGCCCGTACCCGACTCAGCAATAACAGCGGCAATTGGCTACTCCAGGGAATCTGGACTAGGATATGGGGAAGGGTTAATTAAAAACCGTTATGTTGGAAGGACATTCATAATGCCCACTCAAACTGAACGTGAAACATCTGTTAAGCTTAAAATGAACCCAATAAAGTCAGAACTTGAGGGGAAAAGCATAGTACTGGTTGACGACAGCATAGTGAGGGGTACAACCTCAAAATCCCTTGTAAAAGTATTAAGAGAAGCAGGCGCCAAAGAAATACACTTGCGTGTTGGATGTCCGCCTATTATTTCTCCATGTTACTATGGAATAGCAATGGCAACCAAAAAGGAGCTTATAGCATCTGATAAAGAAGTTGAAGAGATAAGAAAAACACTTGGTGTGGATTCATTAGGATACCTAAGTTTAGAATCTTTAATTAATTGTATTGGATTAGAAGACGGAAATATGTGCGTAGGATGTCTTACAGGAGAATATCCAACTTCACTGCCCGAAAATATTGTTGAATACGAGGCAAACCGCTGTTAATTTTCAAGTATATTATTTAAATTGATTATTTTTTTTTATTCATACGATTTATCATGTGGTACAATGGTTGAACTACTCTTACCTGCAAGGGACAAAGCTTCACTGAACTCTGCAATCAACAACGGCGCAGACTCGGTTTACATAGGCATTCAAGGATATAATATGAGAGCTAACGTATCCAATTTTTCAATCGATGATCTTGTGGATGCTGTCAAGGTATGTCATGAATCATATGTAAAACTTTATGTGTGCACCAATATAGTGATGAAAGAAGAAGATCTCATTGAATTGAGAAAATTAATGCCTTTGATCAAATCTTCAGGAGTAGACGCTGTAATAGTGTCAGATTTGGGCGCACTCAGTATAGCCCAAAAAACTGATATTCCTGTTCACATGAGTGTACAGGCCAACCTATCAAACAGCGAGGCTGTAGATGTTTTAAAACAACTAGGAGTTTCAAGGGTTATACTTTCAAGGGAAAACTCACTTAAAGAGATAGAGCAGATAGCAGAAAACACAGACATGGAGATTGAAGTTTTTGTCCACGGTGCAATGTGCGTTGCAATTTCCGGTAGATGCTTTTTAAGTTCCTATCTCTACAATAAAAGTGCAAACTGTGGAGAATGTCTACAGCCATGTAGAAAGGAATGGAAGGTACTATCCGAAGATGGAGAAGAGTTGATAATAGGGGGAGTATCTGATTTTAAAGGATTTGAAGAATTAATTGAAAATACCGGAGAGTTTGAAGAGCTTATAGAACCAAAATCAGATAAAACACATATATTCAGTCCAAAGGATCTGTGTATGATAGAACACATACCCGAACTTATAGAAACGGGGGTATCGGTGTTTAAAATTGAGGGAAGGGCTAAACCAGCCGACTATGTGGCAACTGTAACAAGGGTTTACAGGGAAGCCATCAACTTCTACAACGAAGATAAGTGGAATTCACCCGAACTTCTGGAGAAGTTGGAAAGATGGAAAATAGATCTTGCCAAAGTATTCAACAGAGGATTTGATACAGGATTCTTTTTCAGAAAACCCAGTGAAACGAGCAGCTCAAATCAGGCAACATCCATCAAGAAAGATATTGGGGTGGTAGTTAACTACTATCAAAAGGTGCAGGCTGCCGAGATAAGACTTTGGGAAAACCTCGAAGTTGGGGATGAGATAGTAATACAGGGAAATACCACAGGATCTATAATAATGTCGGTGGGATCCATGCAGGTTAATGGAAAAAATATAGATAAAATTTCCAAGGGCCAGAATGTAGCGATCCATGTAGAGAAAAAGGTAAGGCCCAACGATTCAGTATACAAAAGGATATAAAAAGATAAAATCTGAATCCATTAGAAACTTTACAAATTAAATAATTTTAGAATTCAAATTATCAACGATCAATATATTTTTGAAATTAAATATGATAACAAAACAAAAGTAGTAGGAAAATCAAAGGTAAAGTAAAATTTCATATCCTGAAGATATCATTTTAATTAAGACTTTGAGATGGTTAAAGATCAATAAAAAGGAGTCGGTTTGATGAATATTGAAGATGTCATGCAGAAAGAGGTTATAAAATTTAATGAGCTGGATAAAATAGTTGATGTAGCACAGAGTTTTAGAGACAATAACATAAGTGGAGCTCCAGTTGTTGACGATCAAAATAAGGTCGTTGGAGTCATCAGTGAAGGTGATATAATGCGCCTACTCGAAGTCCACTCTCCTAAAATAAACCTTATACTTCCAGCACCACTCGACTTAATTGAACTTCCTGTGAGAATGAAGTACGAACTCGATGAAATTGCAGAGGATATGCAGAGGGCGGGATCAACAATAATAGATCAGATCATGACCAAGAAAATCGTTAAAACAGGCCCTGAAGCTTCAATATACGATGCAGCGAATTTAATGGACTCCCACAAGGTTAAAAGACTTCCAGTGGTTAACAGTGAAGGTAAATTGATTGGAATAGTTACCAGGGGGGATATCATAGGTGCAATGGTGAGAGGGGATGAGTAAAACCAAAAAAATCGCCATTTATGGAAAGGGGGGAATTGGAAAATCCACTATAGTCTCCAACATTGCTGCAGCACATTCCAGAGATAAAAATGTGCTGGTAATAGGGTGTGATCCCAAGGCAGACACCACACGTACACTGGTTGGTGAGAGAATACCCACCATACTGGATATTTTAAAAATTAAGAAGGATGCATCCACAGAGGATATACTGTTTAATGGATACGGTGATGTAGGATGTGTTGAATCTGGAGGTCCTGAACCTGGTGTGGGATGTGCAGGTAGGGGAGTTATAGTGGCAATGAACCTTCTAGAACGTCTCGGTGTTTTCTCTGAGGATCTTGACCTAATAGTCTATGATGTGTTGGGAGATGTAGTTTGCGGCGGATTTGCAGTTCCACTGCGGGAAAACTTCGCAGATGAAGTTTACATAGTCACATCTGGAGAGTATATGGCTCTATACGCAGCTAACAACATATGTAAGGGTATAAAAAAACTTAAAGGCAGTTTTGGAGGTATTATCTGCAACTGTCGTGGAATTGAAAATGAACTTGAAATTGTAGAGGAATTTGCATCCAGAGTTAACAGCAGAATCATAGGTGTTATACCCCGAAGTGATATAGTTCAAAAGAGTGAAATAGATGCTAAAACCGTTTTAGAGAAATTTCCAGATTCTGAACAGGCCGAACTCTACAAAAAACTTGCAGATGCAATATATTCCAATGAAGAATTTGTAGTCCCAGAACCAATGAAGATCGAGGAATTTGATAAATTTTTCAGACAGTTCCAATAATATTATTGCTTTAAATTTTTTTTAATATTCATTTTTAATTACTTCAAGTTGGAGTAAATCATTGTATAAGTTATACGAAATGAATAGTAATTACAACTTTTATCATAAATAAAAAAAAATAATAGCACATATAAGAGATTTGGGAGGGAAGGTGCTTTATTTTATTCAAATTTAGTCACAAAAAAAGATGAGGTAATCACCTTTGAATCAAAGGAATTTGAGCACCTAATTTATTTAAGGGATAATACATCAGATATACTTATAGATTATAAAAAAAGGGCACTTATAGAAGAACAGAGACTAAAAAATCAAATATATATTATTGGAAATGTAAGATTTTACAATTACAGAATGAAGGAAGAAAATCTTTTGAAGGGTAGGATTGAACAATATAAGAATAGTAATTCATGGAAGGTTACTTCACCATTTCGTAAATTTGGATTTAGAATAAAAAAGCTACTAAATTATTTTTTAAGATAATATAAAATTATAATAAGATCATACTTGATTTGAGCCAGAAACTTAAGATATATAAAAAAAATTCTTGAAAAGACTCTAGTTCAGAATACTATTTTACTTTAAGACGGCGTAGACAGTTCAAATTTCAATTTCAGACAATGAATAATCAAATTTTTTAGGCTTCAATGACAGGTTTTTAAATGAATTAAAACAGATAGTAATAGTTTTTTTAAGATCTTTAAATTGATAAAGATGTGAATTACATTTGCAGTCTGAGCATCCGAAACCTATAATTTCAATTCCTTCTTTAGATATTTCAGACGCCAATTTGCATTCCCATTTACCATTATCAACGGCAAAGACTATTTCCTTTATTTCAGAACTTGGGTGTGATAGAAGGTAATCAACATGCCAGAAAAGTTTTTTTTTGTTGCTTAAATGTCTTTTTAAACGTGCTTCAAGAGAATTGAGAGCCGAACCAACGTATACGTAGTAACCTTTCTTTAAATTAATAGAACCTCGTTTTCCCACTTCAATGGTACTATCTACTTTTAAATGGATTATAAGACAATAAGTACCCTTTAAAATTGTTTTTTTTGTCATTTAATACTTTTTACTTGGTAAATCTATAAATTGAAGTCATTAATAATTAACCAAAGTTTAAAAATTAGATATCTATCTCTCTACCAGATTCAAGAGTTTGGAATTTAATCTTAAACTCTTTTTTAAATCTACAAATTGCATCTAAACCATTGCAATGTCCTAAGATCAGGTGGTCTGGATCAAATTTTTTCAATTCCTAAGATGTTTTATTTAGACGATCTTCATCGGCAGACACAAGATGCGTTCCTCCAATCACAGCGTATACATCATCGTCAAAATATTCAACTACAGATGAAACAGTATTTACAATACCTCTGTGTCCACATCCTGATAAAACCACAAGCCCCTTATCTGTTTTTATAACAAGAACCAGCTCATCTTCAAAACTATCCATTATGAAATTATCTTTATCTAGGACTAAAAATGACGGATCTAACTCCTCAAAATCATATTTTAATGAGATTTCAGGGAATATATAGATATGGGGCGCGATTTCAATGGTTTTTGAAATAAATTCAACCCTTTCTGGTTTTTCCTGATCATTAATGTTGATTGAGGACTTTTTGGTTATACAATCTCCATTTGTTCCAATGAACTTGGTTTTACCATTTCTTAAAATATATTTGGATAAAATTGCCTTTTCATGCATTAAAATATCTGCAGAAGTATCTTTGAGGATATAGGCCAATCCGCCTGTGTGGTCATAGTGTCCATGACTTAAAACAACCTGATTAAGATTTTCAAATCCATTCAACAGTTCCATATTCTTTTTAAAAACTTCAGGACTATTCCCAGCATCGAAAAGCACTTTAGTATTTCCATCTTCGATTAGAATTGAGAGTCCATGCTCTGCATAAAATTCTGAAGAGAAAGTAGCGGTATTTTCAACCACACATGAGATCTTTACCATATTCAACCCCAATTTATTTTGTTAATACATTTATATCTCATATAGTTAGATATTGATGAAATAATTGATATAATATATAGTTATAATTTCATCTATAAATTTGTACAAAATCGATCTTAATTTATGAAAATTAAAGGATTAACAAAATTTATATCTGGAATATATACAATTTATAATTATTAAAACCGTGATATCCTATTTATTGGAGTGTAAAATGGAATATACTTTTGTAGTTAAGGGTCATACCAACATATCGTCAGAACATAGAACAACTCTAGAATTAACAAAGGATCCTGAGATAGGTAAAACAGCAGACTGCATTATAGGAGTCGGATCCAAAGTATCCATAAATGATCTTCCTGAAGATGTGTTGAGGGCTATCAGAACCGATAAAAAACCTATTACTATTCGATTTGAAACTGATAATGCATTCGATGAGGTAAAGGGTTACGGACATCATGAATTGAGCCTTGATCATCCCGCAGATATGGTTCTAAGGAAGAGCGACTTCAAGTGCAGCCGAACTATCATGATAAATGCGGACAAAGCGGCATGTGACCTTAAAAAAGAATTAATAGAAGATTTAGCAGATTCAAAACCATTAAGGGTAACCATAATAGTATGATGAAATTTGTATATTGATATTTTTTTGCAAAAAATAGAAAAAAAACATCTATAAAATTTCCAACTCATTTAAAAGAAACAATACAGAATTTGGAAAAAGGGATCAAGAAAAATATACAGTGCAGGGGACGGGATTCGAACCCGCGAAGGGCTACCCCACTAGGCCCTCAACCTAGCGCCTTTGACCGCTCGACCCCCCCTGCTGATCAAATATTATAACAACATTTTAGCATACCAACTTCTTTATTTCTCACTATTTAAATGTTTTCGTTGATCAACTGGACTCTAGAACTCAAATATTAACTTAATAAAGATGGAGTACAAGATAGGAACAATTTAAACATATTCTAAACAGAATGCTCGAATTAAAGGATTAAACTGGGAATTTTTTTATGAATGCTATAACCATGACCAAAGACGGTTTGCTACTGGATATAGAGGTATCACCAAAATCTGATAAATTTTGGATATCTGGCTACAACGAATGGAGAGAAGCATTAGAAATTAGAATAAAGGCTGTTCCAGAGAAGGGAAAAGCAAACAAAGAAATAATTAACGAATTCTCAAGAATTACAGGTAGTCCAGTAGAAATTTTATCAGGACATAAAAGTCATCATAAAACTCTCAAAATTTATGGGATAAGCGAAAATGAGCTTTTAGAGATTTTAAAAAATTACCCAATTAGAAACATAATTTAAAAAAAAATATAAATTGTGGAAATGAAGTTTAAACCCTTGAAAATAGCATAGGATTTTCAACATACCAGTTTATGGTCTCAGTTAATGCATCCTCAAATTTCCATTCTGGTTTCCATCCAAACTTCATTATCTTTGAAGAATCAAGTGAATACCTTTTATCATGCCCTAAACGGTCTTCAACAAAAGTTATTAGACTTTCAGGTTTTCCTAGTATCTCCAGGATCAGGCGGGTTATTTCAAGGTTGTTTTTTTCATTTCCACCACCGATGTTGTAAACGTCCCCCAGATTTCCTTTCATGAGGGCAGTGTAAATACCAGCACAGTTATCTGGAGCAAATATCCAATCACGAACATTTTTTCCATCCCCAAAGACTGGAAGTTTTTTATTCTGCATGGCATTTAATATAAAAAGGGGAATGAGCTTCTCAGGGAACTGATATGGTCCAAAGTTGTTACTGCTTCGAGTTATTACTACAGGAGCTCCATAAGTCTTGTAGTATGCACTGACCAGTACATCAGCCCCGGCTTTACTTGCAGAATAAGGACTTGAAGGATCAATATTGCTTTTTTCAGTAAAAGAACCGTTATCTATGCTTCCATAAACTTCGTCTGTTGATATCTGAAGGTATCTTTCCACATCATATTTTCTAACGTATTCCAGGAGATTGTAAGTTCCAATAACATCCGTTTTAACAAATACACCAGGATCTTCAATTGACCTGTCAACATGTGTTTCGGCAGCGAAATTCACAACCATGTCACACTCCTTCATGACATTTTTAACTGCTTCAGAATCACCAATATCTCCTTTAACAAACTCAATTTTATCTTTAACATCGACCAAGTAATCTAGATTGGCAGCGTATGTAAGCTTGTCAAAGATAACCAGGTCATGGTCGTGGTTTTCAACCATCTGATGGACGAAGTTGCAACCTATAAATCCTGCTCCACCTGTTATAAGCATTTTCATTTTTTTCACCATTAATTTTGTAATATAATTTCAAATTTTTAATAATAAGAACTAATTTTTATCCATGTTTTTTACTGTCAATATCCATTCATTTGGAATTCATCCGTATCTTTAATTTGAATTCGTCGGGTTCGTCGTAGTTATAAGAATTATCGGTCTGTTTCCTGCAGTTGACATACTTTAACAACTCCAGGATATGCAGTTGTGAAGTATCTCTATCCAAATTTTTCAAACAGATCATCGCATCGCCGTATTCATAAGCCAATCCCTTTCATTTGGGATCACCTTAAGATTTTTGGTATTAACACCAATATATCATTTAACACTATTAAATTAAATATTTAATTAGATTTCTCAAAAATTTTATATATTCCATTATTATTAATCATTACCATCAATGCTTAATTTAATTACAATCAACGCACTAAATAAATAAGAATATAAAATTAAGTTTATAAAAATTTCTAATAAAATTAAAATTTGAAGGTGATTTAATATGAAAGCTGTTATACCTGCTGCAGGGCTCGGTACAAGATTTTTACCTGCTACTAAAGCACAACCAAAGGAGATGTTACCTGTCTTCAACAAACCCACCATACAATACGTTGTTGAAGAGGCTGTTGCTGCAGGAATTGATGATATTCTGATAGTTACAGGAAAGGGAAAGAGATCAATCGAAGACCACTTTGATAAGTCATTTGAACTCGAATACTTCCTTAGAAACTGCGGTAAAATGGACAACCTCAAGGAAATAGAGGCCATATCCGAAATGGCAGATATTTACTACGTCAGACAAAAGAAACAGAATGGGCTTGGGGATGCCATATTATGTGCTAAAAAACATGTAGACGGAGATGCTTTTGCTGTTCTTTTAGGAGATACTATAGCAAGATCAGATGTACCGTGTACACAACAGCTGGTTGACATCTACAAAAAGTATGAATCATCAACTATAGCCATAGAAAAGGTTCCTGATGAAAAAGTAGAAAGATATGGGATAATTAAGGGGAATAAAATTTCTAACTCTCTCTACAAGATTGAAGATCTGGTTGAAAAGCCGAAACTCGATGTCGCGCCCTCAAATCTGGCAATTACAGGCAGATATATTCTTACCCCTGAGATATTTGATCATATAGAGAACCTCACACCTGGAGTTGGAGGAGAAATTCAGCTTACAGATGCTATGAAATCTCTTGACAGAATATATGGTCATGTTTTTGATGGAAAGATATATGACATCGGAAATACAGTAGAATGGTTAAAGAGTTCAATTGAAATCGCACTGGAAGATCCTGATGTAGGGAAGGATTTAAGGGATTATTTGGCTGAGATTGTGAAGTAAAAAACTACATTCCAAATATCATTATTTTCCTTTAATTTCATCAATATTCCTTTTATATTTTCAGTAGATTTAAAAAAGTAGATTTAGTTATACAACTACCAATGATCCCAAAATAAAATATTAAATTTATTAAATTCAGTGTTTATTCAATATTATTTTTTTTATTTATCTTTAAATGCCATTTCCATGCAGTTTGGATTATCAAGGATAGATCATTGTATTTTGGTTCCCATTTCAGTATTTTACGTATCTTTTCAGAGCTTCCAACCAGAATAGGAGGATCACCGGGTCTTCTTTTGTCTTCAACAATATTTATTTCCTTTCCGGTTATTTCACATGACTTTTCTATTACTTCCCTAACAGAGAATCCATTACCATTTCCAAGGTTGAAATAATCGCTTTCACCGCCATTTTCAAGATATTGGAGTGCTTTTAAATGGGCGTCGGCCAGATCTGTCACATGAATGTAATCCCTAATACAAGTACCATCTTCGGTGATGTAATCTGTTCCAAATATTTTGATGTTATCTCTTTTACCGGCTGCAGCATCGAGTATAAGTGGTATCAAGTGGGTTTCAGGTTCATGCAGTTCACCGATCTCTGAATCAGGGTCGGCACCAGCAGCATTAAAGTACCTAAGAGAAACGTACTTGAAATCGTAGGTGCTGCTGTAATCCGATAATATATTTTCTACCATCAACTTGCCGCGTCCATATGGGCTTATAGGATTCTGAGGATGATGTTCGGTAATTGGAATTTCTACAGGGTCTCCATAGGTTGCACAGGTTGAGGAGAACACAAACTTCTTAACATCAAATTCTAACATAACCTTGATTAGGTTGAGTGTGTTGCATACATTGTTTCTGTAGTACTTCTGAGGGTCTTCAACAGATTCTCCAACGTATGTGAAGGCAGCGAAATGCATAACTGCTGTTATTGGATATTTAGTGAATACTCTCCTTATATCCTGGATGTTTCCAAGATCTCCACGTTCAAAAGTGCCCCATTTAATAGAATCTTCGTGTCCGTGACTCAGATTATCTAATACAATGGTTTCGTAATTGTTTTTGTTAAGTTCTTTGTTAATATGGGCGCCTATATAACCAGCACCACCAACTATGAGAATCATGGTTCTAATATGATGATACATATAAAAAAAAGTTTCTAAATCAGTTATTTGGATTTACTAAATTTTTACCGACATTAACTCTGCAACTATCAAATAAAATGCAGCCAAACCACTCCATCTGCCCCATCCTTTGGCAATTTCTCGCAGTTCATCACCTGAAATTGGCTTGTCATCAGTGTAGTAATGGGCCACAACCCTCCTAAGCCCGATATCATCTGCAGGTAATTTTACAAGTCTGTGCAGTCCCCTGACAACAGCAAGTTCGGCAGTCCATCTACCAATTCCCCGTATTTTCATTAGTTCGCTAATAACATCAGAAGCAATTCTATTTTTAAACCCATTTAAATCAATTTTATTCTCTTCTATACAGTTTGATAAACCAATAACATACTCTGACTTTCTGAAACTTAAACCACATTCTCGAAGATCTTCTTTCTTTAATTTAGAAAGGATTTCGGGAGTTGGAAATGCAAAATATGTGTTGCTTTCCAAGGTAAGTTTTTCACCATACTTCTTTATCATGTGGTTTTCTATGCTACGAGCTGCCTTCAACGATATTTGTTGTTCAATTATGGAAGTAATTATGGACTCAAAGAATGTGGGTGTTGTGGGACTGTTGAGACCTCTAAGTTTTGGTATTAACTGCGATAATATTTTCTCGTCATTCATATCGTCATAAAAATTTCTAAGTTTAAAATCCAGATTGAAAATTGATTTTACCATATTTCTGGCCAGTACAAGGTCTTCTTTGTTTAGATCATACTCTGGTTTAATTGTAACACTTAGTTCTGGTTCATCTACTGATCCCACAGATCTGACTGTAATGAGAACCAAATTTCGGTTTACCCTGATCACCTGCCAGTAAGAATTATTTTCAAACTTTTGAATCTGAAGATCTCCGTTAGAAAATATTATAGAACTTAATTTAAAGTTAAATGGTGCTTGTGGCCGTATTATAAGTTTCAAAATATATCACCTGCGGAATCGAATCAATATCCAAGTCATTTTCAGACTTTAAACATCAATCATTGATATTGAACTTCACAATTCAAGTATTTTTTAAATCATAATGATTGATGAATCCAACTGAATTTCATGATTTATTTCGTTAAAAATTTATTTTAACCTTTAATATGGGATTAATAATATTTCAATTTCTTAAATAAGGATTTTCATGTTTTTTAGGGGTAAATGGTCCTTTCAATAATTTTATATAGAAATTTGGACATATATTATAACCAAGGGGGAATGAAAATTGGGAAATGTTGAATTAAATAGAGATAATGTTAACAAATGCCTATGCAAGGTATGTCCGGTTCAAACAGATAGTAAGTGTTCTAAAGACAAACTTGATATCATAAATGAAAAATTGAAAAAAGAAGGGAACATTAAAGACATGTTCAAACTAGAAGAGCTTCCTTTGGTTTATTGTTCAGTTGGAAAAGCCACTTGCACTGATCTTGCAGACAGAGAAATTTGTAAATGTACGCAATGTAAAGTGTGGTTGGAGAATAATTTAGCAAACACAGAACCCATAGAATATTTCTGCATAGACGGAACACCAAAATAAATCATGTAGCACAATAAAAAGAACTTAAGGAATTATTTAAGGACCTAAGAAGAACTAAATTACACATTAAGAAGATAAAGTAAAACATGCTTTATTTATGTATGGATCAAAATTGTAATTTTAAATGGTTCGTTGAAGTTGATAATTTGAAAAAGAATTTTACCTACATTAAATTCAACTAACTTTAAAGCAAGTAACCATCGACCATTCTATCATCAACTGAAAAAATATCACACATAACTTATGATATTCCAAGTTTAATCTAAGACACAAATGTTACCTGCCATCAGTGTTATGAAACCCTATATCATCTAATGATAAGATGCCATGGATTATACTTCTTTGAAAAAAATTCTCTTTTTTTTAAATTCAGAGACTATTAACGGTCTAAAAGCGGTTTGTTAAGTTTGAATAATATTATTGGATAAATACATACATTTTAAAAAGTTTTTTAGTTACATGTTTCTATCAAATCAAAGTTAGAAGGATAAAAATCAATTTAATTTAAAGATAATATTTTGATTATTATCATTTAGAAGTTCAAGGTGTAATACTCACCATCAGGGAGTTGAATCTTCTTTATGAGGCCTTTATTTTCCAGGGCAATAATCATACTGTAAGTTTTGAGGCTACTAAGTTTCAAATCACCGTAAAGCATATGGCCTTCAAGAAGGCTTCTTGAAGCCAGCCCAGATTCTCCAGCAATTTCTTTTATTATTACAAACGCCTTTTCCTCTGTCTGATTAAGTTCTTCCTTTTTCACATCTTCTTGTGATTCCCAAACGTTTATATTTCCAGTTTCAAGCAGTTTTACTGTCCCATCAACGTATGATGCAATACCCTTATCATCTAGTGTCTTCAATATATCTTTGAGATCCATTTCCGAAAGATCAAGGTCTAATTTAATGATTCTATAGGGAACACCATCTTTATACTCATTCTGGAAGTATTTTATCTGGTTTAAAACCATGTTTTCCTTTCGGGTAATATGAAGCATAATAAAAAAGAGATCAACATCATATTAAATAGTTCCTATATAGGAAGTTAGATCCATTTTCATCTAGGTTTTCTACTTTTAAGATAATTAATCTGAACGATGAGAGGATCTTGAACATCAAAGTAGTTGAAAAAGTAGCTAAGATTTGGATAATTACCAATATTTCTTCTTTTATTTTACACATCCAATTTTTTAAGGGTTCTAATAATTATTTTAATATTTAAATGAATGATGAAAAAAATAAATAATCAAAGTACTGATGTAGTATTAAAAAGAAGAAATAAATATTTCAAAAATAAAACTTGGATGGTTTATCATGCTGGATTCTCTCTATGAAAAGGCTCTTATCAAGAAGGATTACATAAACGAAAGAATAAACATTGACTTTGATGATCTTAATATTGATCCCTCTTTTTACTGGAGGGAATATACCATTAATGAAGATGATATTAGTTTAACAATATGTGCAGGCGACGGTAGTATTAACAAAAAGAATTTTATGAGCTTTATATTCTACGCCATCAATGCAGAATGTCTGGTATACAACAAAGAGCTAAAAAAAATTGAAAGTTCAGAAATAGATATAATACCTCACCACAGACATGTAGAGGATCGTTTAAGAAGTTATATGGGTATATTCGAGATAAAAAATGCTTTGAGGGCATTTGATGAGCATGATGTTGAAGTGTTCCTATTCGATGGTTCAATCCTGGGTAATTTAATAAGGCCATCTCCTCTTGAAAATAAACTACAAAGTGAATTAAAAGATAAAATTAAAGATAAATATCTGTCAAAACTTGAAAAAGAGTTTTATAATGGATTAAAAAATTTAAATATTAGGATTACATCCTCTAAATTTTCCAAAACAATCGAAGAAGAGTATGAAGATAAGACAGATGCAATGATCTATCTTGAGAGTCTTGAAAATCTGCTGGTAATAAGCGAACTTCTGAAGAATGGAAAAGCTATAGTTGCAATATCCAAAACATCAACAAGAAACGAATATTTCCAAGTTGAAATACCGGATATGGCAGTATTTGATCGCTGCAGTAGCAAAGAGGGATATTCTGAGCCGAAGTATATCCATATTTCTGACCCACAGGTTAAAAGGGAAGACTTTCCAGTCAGAAACAATTTCTTCAGAAGTTTGATATTTACAATCTTCTATGCCCGATTGGAAGACCATAAAAACATAATGAAGTTTGAACTACCCTACAAGGCAGATGAAGAACATATAAAAAAGATTTTAAGTGTAATTAAAAGCAATAGTGCCGAAGGATATCCATTACTGCTTAAAAAGGCCCATAACGATGTGGTGATCAGAAAAGCTGATCTCGAGAGACTTTCAAAGATAATTGGATTCATGGAGAAGAGTGGGAGGGAGATGTTATGAACGATGATACTAACGGGGTTATAGGGAGGTGTATAGGAGAAACATCACTGGTTGAAGTGAGTTTCATCTCTAAGAAAATGCCCAAAGTCGGTGAGTATGTTTCACTTGAATATGATGGTAAAAAGGTACTGGGAATGATCGAAGCGCTTGTACGGGGAAGTGTTTCAATAAACAGTGAAATATACGACCCGAAAACCATAGAAAAAATCAGGTTGATCGAAGGTGACGACCACTACGTCAAGGGAACAGTCAGGATACTGGGGGACATCGGCGATGATTTAAGAATTCCAAGAACCCCAGCACCACCCGGAACAGAAATAAAAGCTGCAGACTCTGAGGTTTTAACCGAAATATTCCAAGTAGGAAGTTACGGTCTGAAGCTTGGAAATCTTATAACACAAGAAGAAGTCTCGGTTGAGGTGGATATAAATAAAATGGTTTCACGACATCTTGCAGTTCTTGCCATGACAGGGGCAGGCAAGTCCAACACAGTATCTGTAGTTGTAGATGGTCTTTTGAAGGTTAACGGTAGTGTTTTAATATTTGATATGCACTCAGAATACGTGAACACTGAGTTTGGTGACGGAAAGGTCAACATTATAAAACCCCTCATAAATCCGATTTACATGTCCTTTGGAGAGATAAAAAAACTTTCAAACATACCATCAAATGCATACGTTCAGGAGAGATACTTCAGGAAGGCCTATAGACTGGTTCAAAAGGATCTTAGGAATGGTTCAACAGTTGGAAAAGATTTTATATTCCTAATAATTAATAGATTAGAATCATGGCTTTTAGAGGAACAAGATGAGTCTGAAGGGAAATCATCTACTGCATCTGATAGAAAATCAATAACAGATGTTTTAAATAAGGTTGAGCATATGCAGGATAAGTATGGAAACATACTCAGCCTTGAAGCCAAGGATGTAATAGACAACATTAAAGTTGGTAAGGCCAACATCCTGGACCTTGGTTCTGTTGATGAATTTGCATCAGACGTTGTTGTAAGCCATATTCTCAGAACTGTACTGAAAAGCAGGAAAGAATTTTTAAGAACAGGAAAGGGGCTCGAGTTTCCAATTTTCCTCATCCTAGAAGAGGCACATATCTTGGCACCTCAAAACAGAAAAACAGAATCTAAACTGTGGATAAGCAGGATAGCAAGGGAAGGGCGTAAATTTTCTGTAGGACTGTGCATGGTAAGTCAAAGTCCCAAATCACTGGATTCCGACGCATTGTCACAGGCCAACAATATGATAATACTGAGACTGGTTGAACCAACAGACCAGAGTCATGTTCAAAGGGCCAGTGAAAGCCTGAGTGATGACCTCATTGCACAGCTGCCCTCCCTGAACATTGGAGAAGCCATAGTTCTGGGTTTGATGACAAGAATACCCACACTGGTTAAGATAGACGAGTTCAAGGGTAAAATATCAGGCGGTGACATGAACATAGTGGAAGAATGGTCTAAATCTCTCAAAAAGAAGAAAGAAATTCTCGAGGAGCAGAAAAGAGAGTACGAGGAATTAGGGGGAGATTATTAGATGCAGTTCATACATATGGCAGACACCCACTTGGGATACAGTCAGTATGGACTTTCAGAAAGAGAAAATGACTTCTTTGAAGTTTTTAACCAGGCAATAGATGAAGTTGTAAATGAACGTCCGGACTTTGTTATCCATTCAGGAGACCTTTTTGAATATTCAAGACCACCAACCAGGGCTCTTCTAACTGCACAAAATGGAATCTTGAGGTTGAAAAATGGAAAAATTCCATTATACGCTATAGCAGGTAATCATGATATAGTGATGAGAAAAAATGCACTTCCGCCCCAAATATTATACAAAGACTTTGGTTTAAAACTCATTAGTCCAAAAAACTCCCACTACATCCAAGGTGATCTTTTCATAGGGGGAGCACCCTACGCATCAAGGTACAACTCAAAACAACTTGTAGAACGGCTTCAAAATATAGAAAAATCATCTACTGGGTACAAAAAAAGAGTCTTGGTTCTACATCAAGGTATAGATCGATACATCCCAGAATATGAGATTAAAATTGGAGACATTCCACAGACTTTCAACTACTGTGCTTTCGGACACATCCATGAAAGGATAGTAGATGATTTTGGAGTGGGGAAACTTGCTTATCCTGGCTCCATAGAGATCTGGCGTTCAAATGAATATGAAGGATATAAAAAGAATGGTAAAGGGTTTTACATGGTAGATGTCGGTGGAGATCAACCCGAAATTGAAAAGATCGATCTAAAACTTCCTCGTGAGTTTATTAAAGAAAGCATAATGTACTCCAAGCTCCAGGAAGAGATAATACGGATAAACAACTACATAAAAAACCTCAAGAAAAAACCTGTGCTCAACCTTACAGTCAACGGTGGTAACTTCAGCAGATCAGAGATTTATGAAACCATAAATCGAGCATTTGCAGAGAAGTGTATCTCTGTTAGGCCAAAGTATATACCAGAATCATCAGAAGAAATGCCAGATCTTGGTGAAATGGGAAAAGGGGCCCTAGATATAAAACGGATGATTAATGACCGTCTTAAAGATTTTAACAGCGAAGATGTATCAGAACTGGCTACAGGATTGCTTAAGGAAATGTCAGAAGGGGACAACAAAAGAGCAGAAGATATGATCAAAAATTTCTATGAGGGTCTGTATGATAATTGAAAGCCTAACAATGAAAAACTTCAAGTCCTACAGAGATGCCAAAATTGAATTTAAGACAGGAATTTCCATAATAATGGGAGGTAATGGTGCAGGAAAGTCTAGTATCCTTGAAGCAGTCAGTTTTGCGCTTTTTAAGCAGCATTCTGGGAAAAAAATCGAGCAGTTGATAAGATTCAGTCAAAGCAAGAATGTACAGAACAAAATGTCTGTAGAACTTATTTTCACATCAAACGGAAGAAAATATCGAGTATTGAGGCAGCGCAGTAAAAATTCCTCAAAGGCCAAGATAGAAATAAACGAGGGTGAAATATTTCAAAACCTTTCAACCGGGGACAAACAGGTTACAGAGGAAGTTCAGAGCCTCCTTGAGATGGATGATGACTTATTTTTAAATGCAGTCTATATAAGACAGGGAGAAATAGCAAATCTGGTAGATAAAACACCTGCTGAAAAGAAACAGGTTATAGGAAAGTTATTGGGTATAGAATCCCTTGAAAAAGCATGGAAAAACATGCTGCCACTTATGAACAGTTATGAAATGCAAAAAACGAGATTAGAGGGTAAATTAGAGTCTTTAGAAGGTTTAAATGATGAAATAAAATCAAAAAAAGCAGAAAATGGGATTATTCATCAGAAGATTGAAAAATTAGCTATGGATATAAAAAATACCGAGGAAGAACTTATCAATCTAATCAAAGCAAAGGATTCCCTCGATGAAGACAGATCAATCTTTGAAAAGGCAGTTAATAGCATTGAATCGAAAAAAAACTTTTTAGAAAAGCTAAAAAGGGACCATAATAATCTGGATAATCAAATTAAAGAAATAGAAATTAAAGAAAATGAGTTAGAAATAATAAAACCCAAATTATCTAAATTAGAAGTACTTAAAAAACTTAAAGAATCACTAGATAATTTGAGGATTCTACAAAATAATAAAAACCAGTTATTTAATGTTTTAAACAAAATTGACGAATATAAACATATTTTAGAAGAAAATAAGAAATTTTTTTTGGAATATTCAAATTTATCGAATAAAATAACCGATTTAGAAAGTAAAAGGGGAATTTTTGAGGGATCAAGGACGCTTATGCGTCAGAACCAGGATAGAAGAGAAAAAACAATTAAAAAAATGGATTTATCCCATAAAAAGTTTGTTAAGACAATAACAGATTACAACAACTCACTAGAAACTGAATTCAGTCTTGTTGAGGAATTAGACTCATATCTAAAATCTGTTATCCCTGAAATAGCCCAGAGGGTAGATGTGCTCACAGATAGTATTAACACCATTGAAAAAGAATTATCCAACTTAAAGACCAAGAATAAAGCACTAATTAAGCCTATAACTGAACTAGAAAATGTTAAAGATAAATGTCCTGTATGTAAATCTTCAATTGATTCCAATAAACGGAAGGAACTAATATATGATTATGAATCCCAGATTCAATTAAATGAAAACAGATCCAGTCAGCTCAATAGAGAAATAGAGATCATTAAATCCGAAAAAACCATCTTAGAAGTACATTTATCTAAGATTCATTCTGTAAATATTGAACTTTTAATGGAACAGCAAAAAAATTTAGAAGATGGTCAAAAAGAGTTTATAAATTTAAAAGTCACCAGCAATGATCTGAAAGACAAAGTTTCCGCATTGGATCAAATAGATACAGAGTTAACTGGTAAAAAAACTGCATTGAATGAGATTAAACCCAATTATGAAAAATATCTTGTTGCAGAAGGATCACTGAACTCCTTAGGAAATCCTCAAGAACTTGATCTGGAATTAAAGAGTTTAGAATGGGATGAAGATATCATAAAGGAACAGATTAGCAGTTTGATTGAGGTTACAAGTGGCAGTGTTGAAGATCTTGAATATGAGATAAAATATCTTGAAGAATTGAGTAGGAAATACCAGCAGCTTTCAGGTGCGATTGGTCAGAAAGTATACTTACTCAACAGAATCAAAGAAGTTGATGAAAACTTGGATGAAGTAAGAACACAACTTGAAAAACTCGATCAGGAAGTAGTTGAAGTGGCCTACAATGAAGAATTCCATCTAAAGATCAAAAGAGACTGGGAGATCAAAAATAGTGAATTATCTGATCTTAATGGTAAAAAACAAGAATTGCTTGGAAAGGAAAGTGGATTAGATCGATCCATAGGAGAACTTAAAAAGAAATTTGAATTATACAAAACATTTCAGAAGGAAATTAAAAATCTCAAGGATTTTATAAAGCTTTTAAATCATATACGGGATATTTATGGTAAAGATGGAGTTCAAAAGGATCTTAGAAATATTTCAAGACCACTTATTGAACATAACACTAGGGAGTTCTTTGAAAAATTCAACTTCGAATATTCTGATATAAAATTAGATGACGATTATGATGTGATCGTATATGGACCTGCAGGTGAGAGCAACCTGGATATGATTAGTGGCGGTGAAAAAATAGCAGTGGCTCTGGCATTAAGGCTTGGAATTACACAGACACTATCAGGGGGAAATCTTGAGCTCATAATGTTGGACGAGCCAACCATACACCTCGATTCATACAGGCGTCAGGAACTTATCGAACTCTTGAAAAGGATGTCAATAATTCCACAAATGATAATTGTAACACACGACCCTGACCTTGAAGAAGCAGCGGACAACATTTTAAGGGTAAAAAAAATAGAAGGGGAATCAATAATATCGAATTCCTGATCAAACCCATTTTAAACATATTTAAAATATAATTAATCCGAATTATTCCTAAACAACTTATTTGGGTTTTTGACGGGTTAATGCAGCGAAAATACCTATAAAGCACAGAATTGTGCAGATTATAAACACGATGTGTATACTGTTTAGGAGTTCAGGATACTGTAGAGTTGTTATCTGGACGTTTCCAATGAATATTGCAAATACCATTAGTGCAAGTCCCATACTAAATGTCTGGCCTAAAAGACGCATAGTACTGACCATAGCCGATGCCACTCCGTAAAATCTCCTTTCAACAGATCCCATAATTGCATTGGTATTGGGGGATGAAAAAAATCCGAATCCTGTTCCAATGACGACCAAACCAACCGTAATAAAAGCTATAGATGTTGTTTCGTTAATGAATGCAAATATGAAAAGACCAATTGTTGATAGAGCCATTCCGAATGCAGCTAACTTTTGTGGAATAAACTTGTCAGAAAGTCTTCCTGCAATTGGTGCGAATATTGCCATCATAACTGGTTGTGCAACCAGAATCAAACCTGCTGACAGCGGATCCAGGGCCTTGATGTATTGGAGGTACAAGCTTAACAGGAACGTGACAGCAAAGGTTGCACTGTAATTAATAAGGGCTGCGAGGTTAGAAAATGCAAAACTCCTATTTTTGAATAATCGAACATTTAGTACTGGACTTTCAAGCCTCAACTCATACATCAAGAATCCTACAAACCCAATAATTCCTGCAATAACCAGAATAATTCCTGATATGTCTGGAAGTGTTGAGAATCCATACATGACCATTACAAGGACTATACTGTAAAATATAGAACCTTTTATGTCGAATTTTTCCCCTTTACAAGCTGCCCATTCATCGTTTAGTTTCCAATAGGTCAACACAAGGATTAGAATACCCAGTGGGATCATTGCATAAAACAGACTTCTCCATCCTAAATATTGTGTCATTACCCCTCCCAGAACTGGTCCTAATGAAAGAGCTATGTATACTGTGGCAATATTTATACCTATTGCTTTACCTCTTTCCTGTGGGGGATAGACTGAAGTTATGATTGCAAGACCTGTCACAAATATCATGGCGCCTCCTATTCCTTGGAGGATCCTGAATATTATAAGGGATTCTGTTGATGGTGCAATAGCAGAAAGAAAGGACGCAATTGTGAATATTATTATTCCGTAGCTGAAAATCTTTTTCATACCATAAATGTCGGATATTCTACCGAATGGAACTGCGAACATGGCTGCTGCAAGTAAAAATGATGTTGGAACCCAGCTTAACAGGATGGCGCTTGTAGCGAATTCAGCCCCTATTGCGGGCAATGCTATATTAACAGCTGAACTCATGAATGGTGTTAAAAAGTTGGCTAAAGTTGCCACTAACAATGCTGCAATTCTAATTGAATTGTCTGTGCGTTTTGGTTCCATAGATGATGTTCTCCCACTAATAATAATTAATCATTTAATTTAAATAATCAAATATTAATATACATCGGGTGTTGTTGGATCAATCTAATACAGATTAGTTTAAGAAAATAAATTAAAAAAAAATAAAATTCGAAAGATAATTGAAAAAAAAGTTATTGAAGAATATATGTTGTTTGATTCAGCGAATCAAACTATGTTATGCTTTTGTAGGAGCCTGAGTTCTTCAGTTGAAAGTTTTTTACCTTCTTTGAACTTCTCGTATATATCCCTTGCAATCTCCTTTTCAGCCATATTTTTCTTTTTACTTTTTTCGCTTTCCATATTCCGTTCTTTAGCTTTGACTTTGTCAAGACCTTTATTTTTCCTTCTAATTTCATTAAGAACGGCCTTTACCTCTTCATGTTTTGCAGAGGCTGTTTCACGAGTTTCAATGAACTTATTGTGTGAGAGATCTGCTTTTGCCCTTACCTCATCGATGTTTTTGAAGTATTCAAGCATGCTTTCGTGTGTTTCTTGTGCCTTGTCGGAAAATTCAACAACTTTTGCATGATGTGCTTCAGATAATTCTTTGAGTGCGGCTGCTTCAGATTGAACTTTTTCATCTTCTTTCATTTCTGAGAGAGTTTTACTGAGGTCTTGGACCTTTTTAACTAGTTCGTTCTCTTTTCTCATGTCGAGAACTTTGGTTTCTATTGTTTTCTCTATTTTGTCAATTTCGCCCTGAATTTTTAGGATATCCCTTCTTCCTGAGGCATATTCCATCTTTTTCAGTTCTTGATTGGTATCGTCCCTCAACTTCTTGTACTTGCGGACTTCTTGGTTGATCTTGTCACGTTCATCACGGTATTTGAGTGCTTTGTCCAGATTTTCTTTAATACTGGCATTTAATTCATCCCTTACCTTCTTGAATTCACGTGCATTTTCATTTAAGTCATCACGTTCTTTTGTAAGTACTTTAAGCCTCTTTTCGAGTTCTTTTTTGTTTGAAAGAAGTTCACTAAAGCTTTTCCCTGCATCAGGATTTGGTACAGGTTTAACATCAGCTTTTACATCTGGAGATGGTTCTTCCGCTGGGTTTTCTTCCTTCTCTGCTGGTACTTCTTTAATAGATGGTTCTTCTGTCTTAACAGTTTCATTTTCAGTAGTTGCTTTATCTGTGGTTTCTTCTTCAGTTCCCGTTTTTGGGTCTTCAGCTGTTTTTTGTAGAGTAGTTTTGTCAGAGGTTTCTTCTTCGGGGAATATTTCTAGAAGTTCTGTTAAGTCTCTTTTTTCGACAACAACATCTGCTTTTTCTTTTAAAACTGGTTTTGCATTGAATGCTATTCCTAAACCTGCTTCTTCAAGCATTGACACATCGTTTGCTCCGTCACCTACAGCTGCAGATTCTTCTGCTTTTACTTTTTCCATTTCCATTATCTCCTTCAGGACTTCAGCCTTC